>ENA-UOOM01000321-UOOM01000321.1-fermentation-metagenome-genome-assembly--contig:-NODE-321-length-57408-cov-32.939358_pt1 | contig 57408 bp, 51 predicted proteins | sample MGYA00245781_ERZ724031 | MGnify/ENA primary metagenome ERZ724031 (study PRJEB28704, sample SAMN03018317) | fermentation metagenome | biome: anthropogenic terrestrial biome; feature: soil; material...
TTTCATCTTTTTTGCAAGTTATCCGTAAGCTGTTTTTTGTCAAGCATTTCACGCCCTGTATTGATTGCGTTCATCACTTCTTTATCAAGCCTTCATCAAGCGTTAATTATTAACGCTTGATTAACGCTTGATGACCACTTGATTAACACTGTCTACAGAGCTGACAGTGAGTTTGGGAATTGGATTTTTCTGAAAATCTGAAAATTCACTGATGGAAATCCACTGAAAATTCACTGATAATCACAGAAGATCACATCGAAGTATACAGGCACCATGACGACTGCCATACATCCCGGAAAGACCGGGTGGATGCCATTGATACTGAGGACGGGATCACACATGGAGGAATGCCAAGCCCCCTTTTTACCTTGACATCCAGAGCCATAGCGCAAAATCTGAAACAAAGGATCGGATATATTGATGAATAAACTGCAGAACCGGCTCTTGGGGCTGGACAAAATTTACGAATTGATCACCGTGCCGGGTGATTTTTTTGAAGCGGTAAAGCGTCAAAAGCTTGGCTCTCAATCTTTGAAGCTTAACGAAATCACTGCTGCGTATAGCCGCCGCCAGACTTTTATGGCGGATCTGGCCTGCGATACCCGTTCAAGATGGCAAGTTCTGCTGGCGCACATCACGGATTTCAACTTCAGCGTCTGCAAAAAGGGCAATCCCGCCATCCACGATCTCTTTGAACTAAAAAGCTTTATCTATCATTACAGCGAGATAAAAAGCTTTGCCGAAACCCGTGACATCTCCTCCTATGATCTGCCGGACTTGCAGGAACTTTTCCGCTTATTGGATCCCGAGGGCGGCAAAATTCCGTCTTTCCGCCTATCTCCGCTTTACAGCACGGCTTTGCGTGATATGGACAAAACCCGCGCGGAACTGAGCCGCAAACTTCAGCATGGTCGCCGCGCATTTCTGGATGAAGCCCGCAACGAACTGGGCATCTCAAATCTGAAAGAGGAGTTTGTGCTGGCTCGCGCTCAGAGCGAATTGATCCATAAGATACAGAACAGCATATACTTCAAGCTAAGCAGAGAGAATATGTCGAACTTGACCTTCAGCCTCGCAGACAGCTCTGAAACCAACCGTATCAAGCAAGAACTCGCTACTTTGGCCAAGAAGATCGAAGCCGAAGAAGAACGTGTTCTGGAGTACTTGGGAGCAAGGATCGCAGCCCATTGTGACGATATAAAACGCGCGGTGACCAGTGTGAAAGAATTGGGTTGGGATTTCGCTCTGGCAGAGTTTGCGCTTCGTTACGATTGTTGCATCCCCAAGATCGCCAAACGGATCAGCCTGAAACAAGTTCGTAATCTGCCCCTGGAACTTATTGTGCAAGAACACAAACGTTCTTACCAAAAGCTCGATCTGGATTTTTCCACCGGTGCCAATCTGATCACCGGACCCAATATGGGCGGGAAAACAGGTATTCTGAAGTGTATGGCGCAATGCGCTGTCCTGGCGCGTTTTGCCATTCCTCTGCCGGCAAAACAAGCCAGTCTGCCGCTCTATGACTTTGTTTATTACAATCACGCCGGCGAAGCGGAAGACCTCTCCTCCTTCGGCTCGGAACTGGTGGCATTTTGCGCAGCTTTGAAACAAGCCGGGCGAGGTCTCTTTCTTTTGGATGAATTTGCCAAAGGCACCAATCCCAGAGAAGGTGAAGCCCTTGCCGCTGCAGTAATTACTCACCTCTCAAAGAGCAAGCACACTACGATCGCTGCCACCCACTTTACTGCGCCCGCATTGCTGAAAGGAATACGGCAATATCAGATCAAAGGCATCGATGCCAATACCGATCACGCCAAATCCGAGGATCTGCACGAGCGTTTGCGTGGATTGACTGAAGCCATGGACTACAGCCTGATACACTTGTGCAGTAACCGCAAACCCCCAATGGACGCCCTTCGCATCGCTGCGATCTTGGGCATGCCAAAAGAAATCCTGGAACTGGCAGAAACGAAGGATTGATGGGAAAAACAAGCCTGCGACAATGCATGAAACTGGCGCTGGAAACCGGGCGCATCATCTTGGAAAGCGGTGGCGCTACAAACCGCGTGGAACTGATGATCCATAAGGTTTGCAGTGGATTAGGCTATCCCGATTGCGAATCATTCGTAACACCCACCGGCATCTTTCTAACCATCAGCGACGGCGAGGAAGAGATGAGCACCAGTATCAAACGCATCGATCAGCGACGCATGGACTTAGGTAAAATCACCGAGATCAGCCGCGTAGTAAACTGCCTCTACAGCGGAGACTGTAATGAGATGACGGGTGGACTGACAAAACACGAATACTTTGCCGGGGAACTGAAGCGAATAATAAGCGACAAGCCATATCCAATGTGGCTCACAAACATCAGTGGCGCGGCAACCAGCGGTTTTTTCTGCCTGCTGTTCGGCGGATCCTGGTCTGAATTCGGCATTGCATTTGTGATGGGATTTTTGGTGAGCGCCAGCCTCAAATACATCTCGCGCCTGCCGGTGAACAACTTTTTGTTAAATGCTCTGGCCGCAGCCTTGATCGTGATAATCAGCAAAGTAATGGATATCTACGTCCCCTTTATCCGCTTGGACTACATCATCATCGGTGGCATAATGATCCTGGTACCGGGCTTGCAGATTGTAAACGCCATCCGAGACACAATGAGCGGCGATTTGGTGGCCGGAACAGCACGGGGCATGGAGGCCATCATCATCACGATCGGCATCGTGGCAGGCAGCGGCGTCATGCTGAAACTTTGGGAATTGTGGAGCTGAGATGCGTCCCTTCGACAGCCTTACTTTAATGCAGTTTTGTTGGGCATTTCTGGCCATTCTGGGCTTTTCCCTGCGCAGCAATCTCCGCGGAATTCGTATTTTTTTCACCGCTTTGGGCGGAGGAATCTGCTGGGCAAGCTATTTGGTGATCCTGTATTATTCAAAGTCGATGTTGCTTTCTGTGTTTCTGGCGATTATCTTAGTATGTATGTATTCGGAAGTGGTAGCCAGATTGATGAATACGCCCGTATCGGTATTTGTGATCTGTGTAATCATCCCTCTGGTTCCGGGGCGAAGTCTTTATTATGCGATGAGCGCTTACGTGAGCGGAAATACCGCCGAAGCATCGCGACTGATCTTCGACACTCTGATGATCTCCGGAACGATCTCGATCGCCATTGCTGTTGTAGCATCAGCCACTCAACTATGGATGAAGATGCGGCAACACAAATTCTTAAGGAGAATATAAATAATGAATAAATCTATAAAACAAAAACAACTGGAAGAACGCATCCTCTCGCTGCTTTCGGGCAAGGCTTTGAAAGCCACCGAGCTTCTGTTTGAGGATCCGGAAATTCAGGCCCTGCAAGAATACGCGAATATTGTGTCAATCAAACGACTGGGCTACAACGATCATGGCCCGGTTCATATGCGCAAGGCAACCCTGAATGCTATCAAGATGTTCAGTTTGCTTCACGATGCGGGTATTCAGATGAATCTGGAAAAAGAACGTGTCGGAACAGCGGACGACTCTCTGGTGGGCGTAATTCTGGCTTCGCTATTGCACGACTTGGGCATGACGATTGCCCGGGACAGCCATGAATTTCTCAGCATTCAGATTGCCACCCCATTCATCGATAAGGTTTTGAACAGTATCCACAGAAGCGATGAGTATAATATAAAAGCGGCTATCCGCTCTATCGCCACTGAAGGTATTTTCGGGCACATGGCAACGCACAAAATCCACTCATTGGAAGCCGGCTTAGTATTGATCGGTGACGGCGGAGACATGGAAAAGGGCCGCGCCCGCATCCCCGCCATGCTCTCCAAAAAAGTACGGCCCGGGGATATTCACCGCACCTCCGCCTCCGCTATCCAAAAAGTGAAGATTCACAAAGGCGAAGAAAAACCGATCCGAATCGAGGTGGAAATGTCTGCTTCAGTGGGCTTTTTCCAAGTGGAAGAGGTCTTTTTCCCAAAGATCAACATTAGCCCGGTCAAGCCATATATTGAGCTTTTCGCAGGTGTTACCGACCGGGAAAAATTGCGCTATCTCTAGTCAGATGTGCCCTTCGGGGCGATATATATAGTTTTTTGTCGCGGGAGTGAAAGATGTCTGCTGTGTCAAACGACACAGAGGAAAGTCCGGACACCATGGGCAGGATACTTCCTAACGGGAAGCTGCAGCAATGCAGAGCCAGCTCCACAGAAACAAACCGCGCGGCGTCTGTATGGTGCCGCGTAAGGGTGAAATGGTGGTGTAAGAGACCACCGGTGCCATTGGTGACAGTGGCAGCCGGGAATGCCTTATCCGGTGCAATGCCAAATAGGGAAGCTATGGTGCGCCCACACCGCTTCCGGGTAGGCAGCTAGAGCCAAAGCGCGAGCTTGGGCCCAGATGGATAGACATCGGTCCCCTTGTGGGATTACAGAATCCGGCTTACTGAACTCCCGCGATGAAATATCACCGGATTTTATTGCTGAATTGCCTCCACTGTGACGGCGGTTCCCGAGACGGAAACCATTAGCATGCTCTGTCCCACCACCTCATAATCGATATCCACGCCCAACACGGCATTGGCTCCCATTTGAGACGCCAGGTGCTTCATCTCCGCTAAAGCAGCGTTTCTACCATCGCGCAGCTTGCTTTCATACGCTCCGCTGCGTCCACCGACGATATCCGTAATCGATGCCATCAGATCGCGAACTATATTCGCGCCCATAATGGTTTCCCCGGTTACCACATCGTGATAGCGAGTGATCTTGAATCCTTCCAGATTTGGTGTTGTGCTTATAATCATGGCATACTCCTTCATGTAGGATATTTGCTTGTTATACAGCTGATTTGCCTCTATTGCATACTAAGTATAATAGCTTTTAAGGGCAAACAGATCAGCTTTCATCTCTCAGTTTCTTCCACCATGCGATGCGTTTGGCAATCTCGCGCTCAAACCCGAATTCTCCCGGTTCATAGTATTGCTCTTCATTCATCTTTTCCGGGAAATACTTTTGGTAGCTGTATTTGTGCTCGAAATCGTGATCATAGCGATAGTCCTTTCCATAATCGAGATCCTTCATCAGCTTGGTGGGAGCGTTACGAATGTGCAGCGGAACTCCGTAGTGACTGGTTTTGCGGGCATCGGCTGCAGCTTTTTGGTAGGCAGCATCCAGAGCATTGCTTTTAGGCGCTGTGGCCAGGTATACCACAGCCTGAGATAGCGCTACACTGGCTTCCGGCATACCTATATAGAGCAGGGCTTCCTTGGCTGCCAGAGCCTGTACCAAAGCTTGAGGATCTGCCAAACCAATATCTTCACTGGCAAAACGGATCATACGGCGGACAATGTAGCGGGGATCTTCGCCGGCTTCCAGCATCCGGGCCAGCCAATACAACGCGGCTTGGGGATCGCTGCCTCGCATGGATTTGTGCAGAGCGGAGATCAGGTTGTAATGCTCCTCACGATTTTTGTCGTAAAACATCGTCTTTTTCGCCAAAGTCTTGGCCAAAACCTTGATCTGAGGATGGGGATTTTCTTGGAGCCAATTCTGGATCAATTCCAATTCATTCAAAGCCCGGCGAGCGTCTCCGCCACTGTTGCCCGCCATCCAGCCCAAAACATCCTCGTCTATCTGTAAAGCCAATTCTTCAAATCCTTTGCGCAGGATTTCTTTGATGTCATCCTCCGCAAGCGCTTCCAGTACAAAGACATGGCAGCGGGATAGCAGGGCAGGGATTACTTCGAAGGAAGGATTCTCTGTGGTCGCTCCGATCAAGATCACCGATCCACTTTCCACAAATGGCAAAAACGCGTCCTGTTGAGATTTGTTGAAGCGATGTATTTCATCGATAAACAGGATGCTCTGTTCGCCGCGGCTGCGATGCGCGTAGTCCGCATCCCGCATCACTTGTTTCACATCGTTGATGCCGGAAAGCACTGCGCTGAAATGAATGAAGCGATGGGAAGCGCAAAGCTCGATGATCCGGGCAATGGTGGTTTTACCGCTGCCCGGCGGACCCCACATGATGAAGCTGTGATATTCATTGGCAGCGATCATCCGCGACAACAGGGAATCCCCGCGGATCAGTTTTTCCTGACCCCGAAGCTCATCCAGACTGCGGGGTCTCAGCCTCTCTGCCAATGGGACCTTGCGGTCCTTCTTTTCCTCTTCATCCAGGAAGTCAAATTGGTCTTTGTTCAAATTCTAGTATTCCATCATACCATTCAATTCGGAAGGATCGAACCATTGCAAAATGCCGTGTAGCTTTTCCAACTCGGCAAACAGCAATTCTTTGTGTTGCTCTTCTTCGCCGGCAAATTGCAGCAAAAGCTTTTCTGTGTCCTTATCCTTGCTTTGTTCGGCCAGTTTCAAATAGATGTTTTGCGCCAGTTCTTCACGCGAAATGGCAAATTCCAACACTTGTTTGGGATCGTCCAGTTTCACGCCCTGAAGCTCCATGGTGAGGTCATCCATTAGTTGCAAGGGTTCGTTGGGATATTCTTTGGCATACAACCCGCGCACTTTGGCTTCGTGATTTTCTTCGTACTTCAACAGTTGTTCAAAGAATTCTTCAGTCTCTTTGTGTTTGAAACTCTTTGCCAGTGCCCTATACAAATTCTGAGAGCGAATTTCCGCTTCCACGGCAATACGATACGCTTCTTTTCGTTCCATTTTTTACCTCAATGATCTTTTTTTATGTGTTGCGCCGGATAAGCTCCACCGCGTTGATTTTGTTCAAGCGAGACAGGGGCAGCAGTATGCTCAACCAGGTAAGCAGATAAGATGCCGCTATCACCAAAAGATAATCACTTATTTGGATTTGGACAGGTAAAACGATCGCCTGATCCAGCTTTACCAACCCGGTCTGATCCTGAATTTTCAAGAGCACGCTACTGAGAATAAGCCCGATGATGATGCCCAGAGTACATAGCATAAAAGCCTGCATCAGAAACAGTTGCTTCAGTTCTTTGTCGCGATACCCCAAAGCCTTCAACAGACCCAGTTCGCTCTTTTTGAAGCTGATTGTTTTCAAGAGAGAACCGGTGAGGTTGAAACTGGCTATGATAAACATGAAAAGCAGGATGATGAACATCAGATATTTCTCGAAGCGTATGGCACCATATAATGAGGCGTCAAAGCTACTCCAATCTTCCAGCTTGTAGTCTAAAAACAGCGGTTGCAATTGCTTTAGATGCGCCCGGCTGCGGGTGGGATCCGTACTTCGGATCTCGATGTAATCCACTTTGTCGGCATATGAATTGAAGCTCTGCGCGATCTGTAGGGGAATGTAGCAATAACTCTGATCATACTCCGGCATCCCGGCAGCAAAGATTGCCATCACTTCCAAGACCTGAACCTGGGGCAAGAGACCAAAGGGACTGGGGATATTGAAGATCGGAGAGATCAATTGAACCTCATCCCCCAGATACAAGCCCAACTCTCCTGCCAGCCCGGAACCGATCGCGACTCCGCCCTCCATAAATTCTGGCGAGTCTATGGTGCCGGCAACAATGCCATGCACTGCTCCGCGTTCGTTCTGATGCCGCAAGACCGGACTCAATTCACTCTGTTTATTTGCGTCGATGCCAAAGACCAGTGCCGGAGCTGTGAATTCCCCATGTTTTATCAACAATTCACTGCGTACCACGCCCGCCGCGTTGAAACCGGCAGCAGATATCCGTTCTTCCAGCTCTGCATAATCCGCGATGGGCTCTCCATCGATAGCGGAAAGCCGCATCTCAGAAAGAGTACCAATGATGCGCTCACGGATATCTGCTCGAAAGCCATTCATCACCGAACTTACCGTAATCAGAGCCATCACTCCCAAGGCGATACCACAAAGAGTGAGGATATGACTGCGGCTAACCCCCAGGCGGCTTCTCCCTCCCAGGTATTTGCGTGCTAAAAAGGTGACGCTGGCATTGCGAACATATTTCTTCATATCAGCAGGTTTTTAGTTAATGCCAAAAACGTCAAGATACTTTTTTTTATACTACGATCTCTTTCCCCTTTTCAGATGTGAAATATCTACTAAACAAGAGTGTGCATAGTATTCCTCCCTGTTTTAAGCAGCACAGAAACACCTTTACAGCATCTTCTATTGCCCGAATCTTCGGAGGATGAACGGTGAATAATATCTTTTTTGGCTCAAATATTGTATTCCAAAGGCTATAGTAAAATGTAAGAAACACAAAGATCAGGAGGTCTTATGACATATTACACTCGGCTGAAAGGCTATATATTATGCGGATTGCTGTTGCTGTTCACCATAGGGCTTTCCGCTACTTTTATCAGACCGGATCAAGCGCTGACAATCGCCCGGAACTGGATGCTACACAATCAACCCGGCTCCTCGTACCAGCTTGAAAAGATGAACAGCTTCACAGACGATGCCTTGAATCCTCAAAGCTTGCGCGCGGATTTCATTGAGAACGACCTACCCGAATTGTATCTCATCCACTTCGCCAATGGAGCCTTCACTCTGGTCTCTGCCGACAACAATATGCCCCCTGTTCTGGCCTATTCTTCAAACCCTTCAGACGATCTGAACGACATGCCCCCCGCCTTTCTGATGTGGTTGGAATATTACGCCCAAAACACCAGATACATCAGAGAAAAGTCAATTGTAAACCCAGATAATCAAGCCCTCTGGCAAGACTATAGCCGGAACGTCTTTTCCGGCCACTCTCGCAGCCGGGACATCAGTCCCCTCATAGAAACAAACTGGAATCAGGACTGGCCATATAATGAGCTGTGCCCCCAGGATTCTTCAGGCCCCGGTGGCAGAGTTTACGCTGGCTGCGTGGCTACTGCCATGGCGCAAGTAATGAAGTATTGGAACAAACCCATCACGGGCGAAGGCAATTCCAGCTATTATGCCTATGGCTACGGCTATCAAAGTGTAAACTATGGTAACACCACCTATCTGTGGGATGAGATGCCAAATGCGATCAGCACTTCAAATATCCCCGTAGCTACCTTGATCTATCACGCCGCGGTTGGCGTAGAAATGGGCTTTTCCCCGGAAGGATCAGGTTCAAACGGAATGAAAGCACGCAACGCGTTTCAAAACTATTTCCGCTATCCAAACGCCAACTACGTACAGAAGCAAAACTATAGTTCCGGCACCTGGCTGAATATGTTGCGCGAGCAATTGGACAATGGTTCGCCCATGTATTACAGTGGATCAAATACTTCCAGCGGTCATGCTTGGAATTGTGATGGTTACCAGGGCACAGATTATATTCATTTCAACTTCGGTTGGGGCGGTTCCTACAATGGGTATTTCTATCTGGACGACATCACTCCGGGAACCAGTGAATTCAACCTGTATCAGGCCGCGGTCATCAACACTATCCCGGAAAACTATAGCATCACTGATCCCAGAATTCAGCTGAAAGCAAACAACGGTGAGGCTGGAGATGATTTGACACTAAGGCTTACCAGCTATCCTGTACTGGCAGATTGGGGAGTGAATAATGTGTCTCTGAGCCTCTATTACGAAAACTCGTCCATGCAATATCTCGATTATGACCTCAGCGATACAATGTCTGAGGGTGGAATTATGGAAGTGACAAACAATCCTGATACCGGTTATCTGAATATCTCCTGGACCGGTACCACGCCTTTAAGCGGTGCCGGTGATCTCTTTAGATTCCACTTCAGAGCGCTGAACCCCGGCAATTTCTATTTTGGTCAGGTAGACATGAGCTACAATGGGCAATTGCTGCAATATGTAGATCCTGTTATCATAGACGTCACTGCCCCCGTTGCCACTCTGGCAGAATCCTCAATCTCCCTGAACAATATTGTGCATTTGGGCTATGAACAATTGGGAACCATGATCATGAGCAGCACTTACCTTCCACCCGCATGGGATGTGAATCATGTAGAATACAAACTTAGTTTCGATGATAGCAAAATCGAACTGGTGGATATCATCGGTGAAGAATGCCTGCTGGAGGGATACGAGAATGTGACATTCAGCCCGGTGGAACCCGGCGTGTATCAGATTACTTGTGACACGGAGCAGGCTCTGGGAGGTGCGAAGCTGCCTCTGATGAAGCTAAGTTTCAGAGCCATTGGCAATACCGATACCATTGAAATGGCGCAAGTTATCATCAGCGATTTCCATTATAATCAGACACAGATTACGGACATCCAAAATGGCTATGTCTTTCTATCTCCCATATCAGCCAATGAAGACCAAATCAGCCCTCTGGGCTTCACCCTGAATAGCTATCCAAACCCCTTTAACCCCACAACCACCATCTATTTGAACAACCCTGAAGCCCAAAATGTGGACGCTGCCATATACAATTTGAAAGGTCAACGCGTCTATGATCTGCATAAAGGATATCTTGACTCCGGCGAACATCATATTGTGTGGAATGGCCAGGATCAAAACGGTAACAGCGTGGGAACGGGAGTGTATTTATTGAGGGTACGCGTCAAAGATGCTACTTTCAGTAAAAAACTGAGTCTGATGAAATAGACAGCTACTCTTTCAGTCAGGATGAGCCCCGCCGTTAAGCGGGGCTTTTTTAGTGGATATTATACAGAGTCACCGGGCTCATCCATGGGAAAATCCTGCATCTCAAATAGCAAAAGCAACAGTTGTTTCGCTTTGAACAGAGGCAGAACTCGCTCAGATTTTATCATTATTCATGCTGCAGAACTGTAGAATCTTTTCCACAAAGCCTGTTTACAAATATAAACAATGCTCGTTATATGCTATGCCGAACTGAGCAAACGAAATAGCGCGAAAGACCTTAAGCCTTTATATATCACATTGCTATCGATTTCACTATCTGCCATAACCATTATACATATTTTGCATTATTGCAAAATATAGATTTTTCGCTTTAGTGGAAGGATTTCAACATTCCCGAAAGCAGTGCTTATCTCACCTTTTTTGCTTGACTTGTAAACCACCATAGCCATAATGGCACCCATAAAATAGAGTGTTATTCTCCAGCCTGATATGAGGCGGAGACAAAATTAAATTGAAAAACTGAAATATGTGTTCTTGGAGGTATATCATGAACAAGAAACTATTTGCATTTCTAGTCTTCGGGCTGTTTGCCGTAATGGCCTTCGGAGCCAGCATCAACTTAATCTCGGCAAGCTTGTCCACAGATGACAGTATCCCACAAGAGGCCAGAGCCGGCGATACTATTACTGTTACCTACAGGTTTACTCCAACCGAATTTGACGAATTGGAGGGGCTCATCCAGGGTGCATCTTTGGGTTTAGCTAATCTGAATAAAATCCGTATTTATTGGTATACAGGTAATGATGGAACAGGGTCATACTCTACTCAGGATGTGGTTACCAGCATTTTCGCCAATCCGACAATAGTCAACGATGTGGAAAACTCTAAATCATTGACCTTTGTTCTGCCTGAGCCACCTGCGGGGTATTACAGTTTCAAGGTACGCACTCAAATCTACGGTGATGACGGCACGTTCAACTCGGTATTAAGTTCAATTGTGTACTCAAGCGGAGATTATGGATACATAATTCTTGATACCAACACCGCCCCCACCGCAACCGTATCCCTTATAGATCCGCCTCTTGTCCCCAGAGTAGGACAGACTTTAACAGGAAGCTATATTTATTCAGACGCCGATAGCGACCTAGAGGATTATTCCACTTATCAATGGATGCGTTCCACTGATGCAAATCCAGATGGATACTATGTTACTATCGTAGGCGCTACAGATCTATCTTATACAATCACCGATGATGATCTGGGTAGATTCATCAAATTGAGGGTAATCCCGATGGCTAAAACCGGTGTTTTGGAAGGTGAGCCTGCCTTTAGCTCGGCCACCAATCAAATAATGCAAGGCTCTTCCATATCTATCGATCCTGCGACTAATCTTCTGAACGAAAGTGTGACTAACGATGGCAGCCTTGATGGGGAAATTATCGTAAACATCAGTAATGGCCAATTCAATTCTACGGTTAATGGAATTACTGTAAGCGATCTTCCCACAGGACTCTCGGTAAGCACCATCACTCGCGTATCAGATACTCAGATTCGCTTCAGCATCAGTGGCCAAGCCATCTATCATGAGCACAACTCATCCATTTTGAACACTTCGACTTTACGCGTAACGATACCGGCGGACCAGATGGTGGGCCAGACCGATCCACTCACTTCGCCAACCGGTTTTAAGATAGATTTTGCCAATAATCCCATCACGAATTTTGCCAGGAATTCTGTGGGTAACAACAGCGTTTCTCTTACCTGGGACGTGCCTGAAGGCTTGCAATCGGCATCAAAGCTGGCGGCATTTATCATCTATCGGAACAACAGCTTGCTTACTCAAGTGAACTACAGCGCGGGCAAAGGGGCATATAACTTCAATGATACAACAGCACAGAATGGCACTTCATACTCATATTACATCGTAGCGGATTACAACAACACATCTGTCACGGAAGATCCTCAAAGCACCAATGTGGGTGCCACGCCGATGGCTATCTCTGCCTTTGCCGTCCTTGGCGTAGACGGAGTAATCGACCATGATGCCGGGACCGTAGATTTGCTGCTACCTTATGATGCAGATCCTACCGGCTTGGTGGCTACATTCACGGTTCCCGCCGGTATTAGTGTTAAAGTAGGCGAAGTTACTCAAAGCAGCGGTGTAAGCTCAAACGATTTCAGCAGCCCGCTCAGCTATACACTCAGCGCTACAGATGGTTCCACCACAAGCTATACTGTTACTGTTACTCTGGACGAAGAGCCCATATCGGCACCTGTTTTACTGCCGTCAACTACTACAACCGGCACTATCAGGGTAAATTGGAACGCGGTGGAAGATGCCGCAGGCTATAGTCTCGATCTTTCCACAAATAACAGCTTCTCATCTTTTGTAAGCGGATATGAGAACCTGGCCATCGATGCCTCCGCTAGCTCATACGTGCTCACCGGACTGGCCGAAGACACCGACTACTTTGTACGTATGCGGAGTAAAGACGCCGATAACGAATACAGCGATTATTCCCTTACTCAGCAAGTTGCCACAGATCAAGCCTTTGATGGCAGCGGCAGCATCGAGATTACCGACAGCAATCCTGCATCGGTTAATATGGGCACTCTGGGCTACATCACACCGGCACTTACCATCGATCCGGCAAGTTTCGCGCCCGGAGCAAACAACGTGGTGAACGTAACAGTAAGCCTTGGCAGCGCTCCTGAGGGTCTTAGTTATCTTTTGGACTTCGACAATCAGACAATCGGTGTGGGAACCTTCACCATGTCTTACGCCGGTTTGGGATACGATCCCACCGATATTGGTTACAGAATAAACGGCGGAGCCCTGATATCTCTGGGTTCCGGCGGGATCGATACCAGTGCCCAAACCTTTACTGTTACAATAAACTCTATGAAAAAGAACGATAAGGGCGCTTATAGCCTGGAAATGATCACAAACGATGAATCAGGAGACACCCTGCCCGTAGTTCTTTCCAGTTTCACTGCTACGGTGGTGAGCGATTCGAAGGTAAGAATCAACTGGACCACTCAAAGTGAAACCGGTGTACAGGGATTCTATGTATTGCGCTGCGAAGCAAACGACTTGGACTTGGCTGAGATAGTGAGCCCTCTCGTAGATGCCACCAATACTTCAACCAGCACCAGTTATGTGTTTACGGACAACAGTGTCCCTCACCCCGGTGAGTATTATTATTGGCTTCAGATGCAGGATATCGATGGCGTGGCCACATTCACAAATTCAATCAAGGTTGCGGTGGCAGTCATAGGCGGAGAAACCCCGGAAGTAATCCTGGTAACCGCTTTAAAGAATGCCTATCCCAATCCCTTCAATCCCGCTATCACCATATCCTTCGACATCGCCGAACCGGGTCCCGTAAGCCTGGATATTTACAATGCCAAGGGTCAGAGAGTTCGCACTCTGGTATCAGAAACCAAAGAATCAGCCTCCTATAAAGTAATATGGGATGGTAAAGACGCGGGCGGCAGAACCGTAGCCACCGGCTCTTACCTTGTAAAGATGAAAGCTCCGGGATTCAATACCATAAAGAAAATCACCCTCATGAAATAAGCATTATTCGGAAGAAAGAATCAAAGCCCCGTCAGGTATGGCGGGGCTGCTTTTTGTGAGTCTATTTTGTACTGTAACGGATCGAACCGTTGTAGCTGAAACGCAGGCGGGTACCCAAGCTGTTCAGACGCGAAATGACCTCTTGGTGGGGAAAACCATACACATTACGCTTTGAGCAGAGAAACACAGCCTCAATAGGCTTCACCGCATCCAGAAATACGGCCGATGAAGAGCCCCGGGAGCCGTGATGAGCTACCTTCAGGATATCGGCCTTGAGTTCTTCCGGATAGTGATCCACCAACCATGCTTCTGCCTCTTTTTCGATGTCACCGGTAAACAGGAAACTAAGCTCATCGGTATCGTATCGGCAGACGATAGATTGGTTGTTGATATCAGTATCGGTGTAGCGAGAATCCGGATGCAGGATCTTCAGACGGCGGTTCCCGAAAGCGATGCTGGTGCTATCCTTCACGCAGATTATGTTTGTATCTTCCAGTTTCAATTGAGTTTGCAGGTTTTCCCAGATTGGACTATCCAGACCATGTTCTGAGATAATCAGGTTACCCACATCAAGGCTGCTTAAAACGCCGGTCATGCCCCCGGCGTGGTCGGTGTGCAAATGAGTAATCATCAGATAATCAAGCCTCCGAATCCGGTTTCGCGCCAGCCATACCAGCAGCTTATTCTTCATCCACGATTCATCTGTAGCCTCTATGCTCAGATCAGTTTCTGCGCGTGAACCCGGTATCCCGCCGGTGTCAATCATCATAGAATTCCCCATGTCATCAAAGATCAAACTGCAATCTGCCACCCCCGCGTTGAAAAAGATCACCTCATCTTTGTGAGACACGGGCAGCAGCAGCAGTATGGCAATGGCCGCAGCGAGAGGTATCAAAGCTCTAAAAAACAGGCGAAAGCGGCCTTTGATGAGCAAAATGAAGAGGAATATACCACAGCCCAAAGCCAGTGCTTGAGCCAAAGACAACCAGTATGCTTCTAGGAAAAGGGGCAATCCCGCACAGAAATCCAGCCAGTATTGCCAAAGATCGGCAAAGCCTTGGAATGCTGTTACAAATATGCCCAAGGGCAGGATTGGCACGATGATGGAAAGCACCAGCAGCATAGTCATCAAAGGAAGGCCCAGAAGATTGGCGATAATGCCGTTCAGCGATGCAGAACCAAAATAGTACAGAGTCAGTGGAGCTATCCCCAAGCCTACCACAAAGCTGATCAGCAGATAATTTGCCAAAATCCCGGTAGTCTTGCCAATCACCGTTTTGGCGCCATGCCTGATATGTGGTAAGGCAAAGACGATGAGCGCGACACTGAGATAAGACAGTTGCAGCCCCAGTTGAAACAATTCTGCCGGATTGATCATGGTAATGATAAACAACGATACAGACAGATTCTGTGCTGCAGCCAAACGCCGTGACATCCAGCGGGCCAGAACCAGCAGATCCAGCATGAGCATTGCCCTGAGGATAGGCGGCGCCCAGTTGTTCAAAGCCGCAAAAAAGAGCAGAAATAGCATAAACAGCAGTTCTGCCAGGCGCATTGGGATAAATAGCCGCAAGATCACCATGATGATAAGGCTCAACATCATTACATGCAGACCACTCACCACGATCAAATGCGTGATGCCGGCACGGCTGAGCTCTACGCGATGCTCCCGTTTGAAACCGGTATCGCTTAGCAGCAGGGCTTTTGCGATGGGAGAATAGATACCCAGATGCTCATCCAGCCGATCTTGCAATAGCTTTCTCAGTCTGGATACAGGATCGAGTTTTTGCTCCGAATCCTGTTCTTGGGGCGGCAGCACCGGACGCAGTATGGCCCTGAAGCGTTGGGGGTAGATGTCCAGCAGGGGATCGCTGAAGCTTGGCTCCAGCATCGAAAGAGAGCTGTATATGTGTCCTATTTTCAGCTCACTATGATAATACAGCAGCACTTTTTCCTCAATATCGATGCCGGCAATTTCTTGCACAGAAGCTTGATACACATTATCCGCCAGTTTGGTATCGATGCGATATCGGATCATTTGCTGGATTTCATTCCTGCGTTGCAAGATATCGATGAGTTCGGATGGTCGACTCCTGCCTGCCTCATAGCGAAGCGCGCCAAAGCTGAAGAACAGCATAAGGATAAGTATAGAGCGCAAATTCTTCAGTAGTATGGCTGCACACAGAAGCCCCATAGCGAAGGCGACAATCCCCGCAGAGGGTATTTGCAACCAGCGCCCCACGATGATGCCCGCTACCCAAAAGATAACCGGTAACAGCATGGGGCTGGGTAGCCGCGAGGAATGGCTTATTGGCTTATTTTCGGTTGTAGAATCCAAGGATAAGCCCCAAAGCCACGGACCACACAGCAGCCAAGCCTATCCTGAGTGCGTCCGGCATCAGGAAAGTAACGGTGTGTGCCGGAATCCAGAACCAGAGCAGACTATACATGCTCTTATCCATGTTTTTCCAGTTCTTTTCCTTTTCAGGGATGTTATCCAGCACCCGGTGCAATAGCACCAGAGTGAGGCCAAATTGCAGATTCATGAGCGCGGACAGCGATAAGGCGTAGCCAAAACCGCCTTCACTGAAGCGAGGCCACATACCTGCGTCGATGAGAACCTGCAAGAATCCGCCGAAGCCTTTAAAAGCATATTTGATCCCGACAGCCAGCATCGCCCACACCAGCATCTTCCACAGAGTTAACCATATTCCAAAGGGATATCTGAAGTTCTTTTGAATGATCCACTTGGATACAATCTCTCCCAAAGTGCCCAAAAGCGCAAATTGGATCATCGCACTAAGCACGGGCCAGCTGTGAACCCAGTCTATATAAGCCTGCATCTGTTCTCCTTTAGTCTTCTATCGTTTTACATTCCATTACTTCGGTAAACTTTTTATGCTCCTTGAATCTGGTCAAGCCCAGTTTTCCGAAAAAGGAATCCACCATGGAATATATCACCGGGATTATGAACAAGGTAAGCATCGCGGCAAAGAGCAGACCAAAGGTGAAACTAACGGCCAGGGGACGCCATGCCTGTGATGAGGGATCGGTGGAAAAGACCAGCGGCAGCATGCCGGCAACTGTTGTGGTGGTAGTAAGTATGATGGGGCGCAAACGTACCGATCCGCTTTGGATGATAGCGTGCCAGCGATCCACTCCTTTGTCCCGTTCCTGATTGATGAAATCGATAAGGATAATAGCGTTGTTTACCACCACTCCCGCCAGTGCCACCACCGATATCAGGGTGTTCAACGAAAAGGGCAGCCCGGTGATCAACAAACCGAATATCACACCGATAAAGGCAAAGGGTATGCTCAGCATCACAACAACGGGTTGCACATAACTGCGGAACTGACTTGCCAGGATGGTATAGATGAGCAGTAAAGCCAGAACAAACAATCTCCCCAGGGATGAATAGCTCTTGCGCTGCTCTTCCTGCACTCCGCCAAATTCGTAGGTATAGCCCGGGAAGCGTTGAGAGAAATTCGCCAAGAGCCCCTCGTTATCTCCAAAACGGCGTCCCGCCAGGATGTTTTGCACTTCCGAGGGGGTGCGGCGCTTGTTTTTCCCATCTTCTTCATAAGTGCTCACACTGGCTGTAACTTGCAGTAAGCGATCACCATCCCGATGCTCAATGCGCGATATTGAGGAGGCAATCTCAAAATCTGCCAATTCTCTGATCGCGATCAGTTCTCCCATGCGGGTGCGAATCTTCAGGTCTTTCAAGTTTTCGATGTCTTGAGTGTAGATATCCTGCATCTTCAGGATCAAGGGGAATTCATCCACCCCATCACCACGATACTGGCTCACTTCGCTGCCGGTGGATGCCATGCGGATTGTGCCCGCAATCTGCGCCACAGAAAGCCCGTAGATGGCCAGTTTATCGTGATCCGGCAATATCCGCACTTCTCTCTTGCCGGCGTCGTAGCTATCGTCGATATCCGTAACGCCGGGAATATCTCTGAGATAGCCTTTGATGATGTCGCTGATATAGGCCAAACGCTCCAGACTGGGTCCCTTGATGCGGATGTCCACATCGTCTCCCACGGGCGGACCGCTGCGTCCTTGCGAAAAGCGGTATGAATACAAGCCGGGAAGATCTTCACAGAAAGCTCTCAGCGCGTTCTGAATCTGTTCATGGCTGTATTTCATTTCTTTCAAATCCACCAGATCGATATTGATCTGAGCGGCATTGGAAACAAAACTACGCTGGGTATCTCCCCCCATCGCGCCCACATTGGACACCACGTAGGTCACATCATCTTTCTGTGGCATAGTGCGGATAAATTCTTCCACCCGGCTTACAATCTTGCCGGTTTCTTCGATAGTGGAGCCGATCGGAGTCTGCACCTGCAAGCGAATAGTCTGTGATGGCGTAGTGGGGAAAAACTCGAACTGAATAGCCCCGGAAGCCAGGATTCCAAAAGAAACCAGCAGCAGCGCCACGGTTCCCCAAATGGTTATCTTTCTGTGTTTTAGCGCGTGTTTAATACCTCTTTGATAGTAAGCAATCAGTGGCTGGATCAGCTTCGTGCTACGATCCTCCTTTTTGGGTTCTTTATGGGCAAACTGGAACACGTTGTTGGGCAATACCACCATACTTTGGATCCAACTGCCAAGCAGCGCGAGGGACACCACAATCGGAAACACGCCCAAAAATTGGCCCATGATGCCTTCCAGCAAAAGCAGAGGCAGAAAAGCCGCCAATGTAGTCAAAGTGGATGAGAACACCGGCCAGATTACCTGATCCACCCCCATTACGATGGAATCCCGGTGACAGTAGCCTTCTTCTCTGAAGCGATGGATATTTTCCAGCACCACGATGGAATTGTCCACCACCATGCCCACCACGATGATGAATCCAAAGATGGTGAGATTGTTCAGGGTGATATCGAAATATGGAATCACCATAAAGGCGATCAGAATGGACAGCGGGATGCTAAACGCGGCCAGCATTGCATTGCGCCAGCCCAAAAAGACTAACAGCGCGATAAACACCAGCAAGATTCCGATAAAAGCGCTTTTTCCAAGAGCATTGATCCCGTTTTTTACATCCAGAGAACCATCGTTGCGCAGGCTCACTTCTATTCCGGGAACGCTACTCTCAAACTCGGCTATGTAAGCTTTCACATCATCAATAATGGAGATGATATTGCCACTCCCCTTTTTATACAGGAAGATCGAGACCGATTCCTCGCCATTCAGCTTGGCGATTGAGGTGGGCTTTTCCAGGGTATCGCGCACGCTTGCCACATCTTTGATCTTGATGGAACCACCGCCGGCATCGGAAACGACTATCAGCTCTTTGATCTCATCCAAATCGTTGAATTCCCCCAAAGTACGCACCAAAAACTCCAGCTTATCAAAACGAGCTGTGCCACCAGGCATATTCAGATTTCTGGCCCCCAATACAGCGGAAAGATCGCTTAAACTGAGCCCGTAGGCATCCAGCCTGCTTTGATCGGCATCCACCCATATCTGCCGCTCTCTCGCTCCGATGGTTTCCACTTTCGAGATGTCCGTGATCTCCAGCAGCCCATCTTCCAAACGATCGGCAATCTCTCTCAAAGCCATGGGAGAGAGGCCATTGCTGCTAACCGCCACCTGCGCGATTGGGTTTACTTCGCGCATGCTTAGTCTGATGATGACCGGCGCCAGGGCATCGTCCGGAAGGTCTGTGACCTTTGCCACCTCGCGGCTTACGCGGTCGAACGCTTCATCCGGAGATACTGCAGATGTAAAAACAACCTGCATCGTGGCGCGACCTTCCTGCGCCGTCGCTCCTATGTAATCCAGATCATCCAGATCGCTCAGTTCCACTTCCAGTTTGTGCACGATCAATTGCTCTATCTCGGCCGGCGATACACCCGGATAAACCACCACCACCAGAGTAGTGCCAAAATCCACGGCGGGATACTCTTCCCGGGGCAGATTGATCATGGCTATAAGCCCGAAGATAAGCACAGCTATGGTGAGCATATTCACCAGAATCGAGTATTTAAGAGCGCTTTTGGCTACTGATATCATTCCTGCACCCTAATTCCGTATTTTTACAAGTGATCCGTTTTCCAGATTCTCTGTGCCAGATACCACAATTTTCTCGCCCGCTTCCAATCCGGACAGGATCTCCACAAATTCCGATACACTGCGCCCGAGTAGCACATCCCGCTGTACGGCCACAGTCTTATCGCCATCAATATGTGCCACATACACATAGTCGCGGTCAAACTCTTTTTGCACATTGGTAATTGATGTGTAGAGCAAGTTTTTGAAGGTATTGGTCTTGATCCTCGCGGATACCACCATCCCCGGCAGTAAACCGCTTCCACCAGATACAGTCAGCTCGAGGGGGTAGTTCACGCCACCGGTCACGGGACGAATGCCAAAGCCCCTTACCGAAGCCCGATATTCCTTTCCGGAATGGCTGATCACAGCCGATTGACCCGCTTTCAATTTACCGATCTGAGATTCCCCCACCCCGGTTTTGAGAATGAGGGTGGAAGCATCCGTGATGGAAGCTATGGGCATACCCATATTGATGTATTGACCCGAAGCGATGTGTAGCTGCGATATGCGCCCTTTTTCCGCAGCCAGCAAATAGGAGTTATCATAGGCCAAGCGGGCGGATTCCAAGCCGGCTTTAGTACCGTCAAATGCAGCCTTTGCCCCTTTGAAAGCAGAGTTGCTCGCGCTATATTCCGCCTCAGAGATCAGCTCCTGCTCCCGCGCTTGTGTAGCGTAATCCAGATTTCTCTGAGCGTTCTGCAGCCCGGTCTCCGCCGCATTGTAGGCTGCCTCAGCTTGCTGAAGACGGATCTGCAATATCTCGTTCTCCAATCTACCGATGCGCTCCCCTTTTTCCACATAATCGCCCAGTTTTTTGTATAGCTCGAGTATTCTGCCCGAACTCTCGGCGCTCATCACGATATCTGTGATACCTTCAAGTTTTCCGGATACATTTACATACTCATCGATATCTCTCAGGCTCAGTTCTTCTACCATCACGGACTGGCTGTCGTCGCGCCGGCCGCCTTTGGGCGCAGCTTCACTATCTTTTCTGCCGCAAGCGCTCAACAGAGCCAGCAGCAAGGCAATCAAGACGATATATCTTCTCAAGGTTCCTCCATTACAATTGGGAAAGGATGTCGTGTAACACGGCATCATCATCGCTGCCCAGATTGTTCAAAAGAGCCAGCCGGGCTTTCATAAATTCATAATACGCGTTTGCGTGTGCCATTCTTGCGGCAGACAGCATGATCTCGGCATCCATAAACTCCATGGCAGAGATCATATTCAAGCGAAAGCGTTCACTAAGCTGCGCATACATTTCTTCTGTGATACTCAGCGAAAGCCGCGCGTTTTTCACTTGGCGGGCACTGCTGACCAGTTTGATAACGGAAGCGGATATGCCCAGCATTATGCCATCCTGCGCGCCCTTTGCCTCCATCACCGCTCGTTGAGAATCGTAATAAGCCTTGCGGGATGCCGCCACGTTGCCGACTTGAGGCAACAACGGCACGGAAAGATTCAACATAATCTGATTGGATGCCTCAAATTCATAGCGATCAATACCATTTTCATCATAAGCCCTGCTGCCGACCAGGCTGACGCTGGGCAGAAAACTGCCTTTACTTATTTTGTATGCGCGCCGGGATAGCTCCACACCATTTTGGATGTTTTGCAAGCTGAGGTTATCCGCTTTGGCTATCTCCAACAGTCTTTCGCCAAATTCTTTCAGTTGAGCGCTGGCCAGATCGGCAAAAGGCAGAATCTCGTTGTCCTCCGGCGCCAAAGAAAGTGGTTCCAACAATTCTTCACTGCCCAGATGCTTGCTGAAATCCCTCAAAGCAAGCTCGTAAGCAGTCTCACTCTGCAAGAGAGCGATATCTTTGTTTGCCAGATCTGCCTGAAAGCGAAGATAATCGGCATTAGCAAGCAAGCCATTGCTTAGTTTTAGTTCCGCAAGCTCCAGATTGGCGCCGGCTTGTTCATACTCTGCCTGGGCAATACTGTATACTTCCTTCATTTGCAGGACAGAGTAGTATTTAGCTTCCACCTCATTCGTAGTCTGCAGCCGGTTCGCGGTCAGATCGCGCTGTATCATCTCGGCGGATAGTGCGGCGATCTTGTAGGACTGATACAGTTTGCCTCCCGCAAATAAGACCTGGCTGAGATTCAGGGATATTGAGCGCTGATCCTTGTTCAAGCGCATACTCTGAGAGCCGGTGTTCACAGTGCGTGCCGGGTCCATATACAGGTATGTGCCCCCCAAACTAAGATTGGGCAGAAAAGCGGAAAAGGCATTGGTCTTTTGCCATTTGGCGGCTTCATATTCAGCTTTTTTTGCCAGATAGCCGGCATTTTGCTCCAAAGCCATGCTCTTTGCGTCCTCAAGGCTGATCTGCCGCTGAGCTTGCAGGAAACCGGTCAGCAGCAACAGCCCGATTAACGTGAAGATTTTATACATTCATACTCCCATAAACAGTCACACAGCTCTACGCAATTTCGCGGACTTGTAGATCAGTGTTTTCAGCTTAGTTTCCGCATAATACGAATATATTCAAATAGTGATATTTGGCAAGCTTAAACAGAGAACCAAAGAGCTTGATAATCATGAATTATGGCCACTTATCACAGAATAGCGAATTATGTGAGCTATTCTCACCCTGTGTTTTATCGTGTGCCGAACTCGATATCATCGGGTGATCATCGCATGAGCACGGCTTGATATCGGGATTATATCGGGATCGGCACAGCTTTAACTATAGGGGATGGCCAATTCTCACTATGCAATTTACACCGGATGAAATAGCAGTTATACTCATCTGCTCTGCTGCCGATCAACAGAGAAGAGCTTATACGGTCTGCAGGCTAAAGACCCACCAATTCTTCGAAGAGTTTCTTTGTCGGGCTCAGAGTATTTCAGAGGGCTTTTTGCTAATCTTCAAGAGCTTCGCATAAGCAAGGACCACATCGGCTCCGGCAAACACTCATTTCTTTCAATAAAATGCATTGGCTACAATCCGCCATTGAAAAAACTTGACGAATAGTATACAGACGGCAAAATGAGTTTATCAATACTTAGGATGCAAAATGAGCTGGTTATACGGATACTTTTTTAAAACAGGCAAGATAGACAGACCGCCTTTGCGACCGCATTTGCACTCCTTTGAAGCTGCGAAAGTGGAAGTTTATGCCGGCGGCAGCGGCAAGCATCTGCTCCACTTTCCTCATCCCCACAAACCCGGTGAGACCGTATTCATCCTAGGTGATCCCATCCTGCGCAAAGGCGCGGATTTTCGATATCCCGACAGCGACGATTGGCATGTGTTGTTAGCCGATGAAAGGCATCTGGACTGTTTGGACGGACATTGGTTAATACTGATAGCCGCAAACAGTGAGATTCGGGCATACAACGACTTACTTTGTAAGCGTAGTTTGTACCTGCATGAATTATCAGATTACTTCTATTTTTGCTCCGATATTACTCTGCTGAAAGATGCCGGTCTGGCAAAGATCGATCCCGAAAAGATGGGAGCCTACTGGCACACGCAGTTTCCACCCCACCAGCGCCGTTACGCGCCGGGCAGCTTTAGCTATTATCAAGACACACAAATGCTGTTTCAGAGAGGTACACTGCTGCTCTCAGATCAAGGAGCGAAGATAAGCTATCAAGTTTTCAGTCCCGACGCAGAAGTTCAAAATCTACACAAGATGTTGGAAAACATGACGCTTCTGCCTCTCAGAGCGGGGCGAAAGGTGTGCTTGGGTTTAAGCGCGGGAATGGATGTGCGTCCTTTGCTGGCCATCATCATGAACAGCGGACTGCCTATTTCCACCGTGCACTTTGGCAGAGACACAACGGAGGATTATCGCCTTGCTCGGCGCATCGCCACAGATCTGGGCTTAAGCTTCCGCTTCATAGCCGAACGCAGCGTAGATACCGGGTGGGAATCCGTAAGAAAATACATGTATAGCAGGGGTTTTGGATACAATCCGGCAAGCAGTTGTCTGATGCAGTACTTCCCGATATTGGCTGAGGATTTTGATGTCTTTTTGGGGGGATATTACGGTGAAATCTTCCGCTGTCGCATGATGGCAGCGCATTTTTTCAGCTTATTCAAGCTGAGAACTCCGGATTACCGGTATTTTACCGGATATCTGGATTTGAAGCCCCACAGTTTCTTTGTCCCCGAAGTGAATTTAAGCATGCACAAGGGCTTTGTGCATTCACTGAAAGACTCCCTGGCGCAGATGCCTCCACCGGATGGAATGCCCAATCCCTTGTGGATGAACCTCTTTTATGTGCGCTATTCACCCCGCAGCATCAATATGCCGGATTTTTGCCATCTGGATTCTCAGATCAACGACCACATGCCATACTTGCAGGCATCCTTGCTAAATCAGCACTGGAAATATGGTGCTTGGGCACAATTGGATGAACAAGTTCACCGCAGAGTGATCCGGGAATATTTTCCGCAATTGAGCCGGTATCCCCTGGCCCTGGCTCAGCACAGCGCTCCATACAACTATAGACCTTACGCGATGAAAATCCTGGTCGCGCTAAAAACCAGGCGAGAGAAGCATCCAGCTCCCGGGCGCAATGAAGTATTTCTGAGAGCAAATAAAGAGCAAATAATGGCACTGGGAAACGATTCGAGCGTAATCGGAGATACCATGCTGGACATGGCAAAAGTGCGGCAGATCATCACAGAATATTACCGGGGCGACACCTCATATACAAATGCCCTGATTAGCTTTATATCGTTCGTATTGGGCAAATAAACTAAAACAGAAGATACATATTCACACCTGCCAATTCAGGGTTTGGGAGCAGCTGTAAGCGTGGCGTGGAGCCCAAGACCAATCTCGCGCTCACATATCCTATTACTGCGCCCACAAATGCATCGCTGGCCCAATGATTGTTGTCGTGGACACGGGATATGGAAGTGAGTGTAGCAATGCTATAGGCAGCAGGTGCTACCCAGATTTTGTCCCTATACTGTTCTGCCAGAATCGGTGCAATGCTCCACACAATGGTAGAGTGTCCGGAAGGAAAGCTATCCCGCTTGCGATCGAAACCACTCCCGGCAAAGAACTCTTTTCCCCTGTCCGCGGAAGGACGCCGTCTTTGACTGACCGTTTTCAGGGTAAGAGTTACACCATTTGCGAGAATGAAGCTTTTCAGGGACAAGAGTCCAGTGTCCATGCTTTTTTCCGAATCCAAGATGTACGCGCCCAAAATCGTGGCCCCCAAAGCCGGTAACACATATTTCCCCTCACCAAATTGCTTGGCACCGGTCATTATGGTTTCACTGAAGTCGCTGCGCTTGCGCTGCACGAAGTCATTTATTTCTTCGTCTGCCAAGTATATAGTGCCGGCCGAAAGCACCAATGCGCCGGCAGTCAGCCACCCCTCTCCATCCCAGGATAGAGGAGCCGAAACTGCTTTTCCAATGCTTTCGGGATAGGATTTTATGTATTTCTGGGCATAGCTTTGTTGACGCTCCGCCCACAGGGCAGAGCTCATACACAGCAGCAGGAGAAAGATCACGAAACACAGCTTCATATATTTCCATACCGGAATGTTCCGGACTTTCGTCAAGAATATTTTGAGTATAATGTGCCTCAAAACAAAAAAATGCCACGGGAGGGGTGCCCGTGGCATTAGTCTGTGTGTTGCTGAGGAGGGATATTCTTACTTTCTGTGTTTAAACTTTCTGTCTCCGTCGCAATCTTCGCATTCTTCTTCGCAGTCATGCTGTCTTACGCCCATACCCGGGGCTCTGCGCTGCATCATTTTTCCATGTATTGCACCACGGGCATCAAAGCGATTTTGCAGACCATTTCTCATCATCATGGGCATATGTTTCAACATGATCTCTTTCTGCTCTTTGTTCAGTTCTTTCATGTAGTTGGACATCAAGTCCACATGGGCATTTTCCAGGAGCAATTCTTTGTCGCTTATCTGTTTATTCAGTTCTTTTACGCGTTTCGGGTTTTCCGCTTTCATCGCAGCTACCATATCCAGCTTCAGATTGCTGATCTCAGCTTTCAGTGTGTTCTCTTGTTTTTGGAAAGCGGCTCTGCTTTCGGCAAATTTCTTCTGTTGGGCATCGCTGAGCTTCAGTTCGTCCATGCAGGCTTGCATGGGGCCGGCAAAACGATGCATTTCCATGGGTCTTCTATTCGGGGCGATCCTATTGGCTCTCTGGGCGAAGAGGGCGCCTGCGGCCATCATGAGGATAAGTCCTATTATCAATGTTCTTTTCATCTTCGAGTCTCCTGTTTCTTATGTCTCTATATCGGTTAATTCTTCTTTGCAGCATATCGGCCCGGGCTCCGAAATACTTTTCGGCTTCTTCCGAGCTCATTTGTTTTCGAATGTCCAAAAGTCTGTGCCCAAGCTCCTTCTCGAGATTAGTCTGGGCAGTGAGAGAGGAATCTATAATCGCAATAATGTCTTTTTCCACATAGTTGTCGCCGGCGAGGCTGCGCATTAGATTTACCTTCTGATTGTCGTATTCTACGCGCATTTGTCTGATTTCCGGATCGTTTTGGTCATGATGTATGTGTTCCGGTAGACGCACCCATTCATTCCTGGATCTTTCGCGGTGGACAGTGCGTGGGATATGAAGTCTCAGCCAGATGATACTTCCCAAAACGGCCAGATTGAAGGCTAGAGAGATAAAAAGCAACATGGTAATAAGTCTTTTACTCATCATACATCTCCATCAGGCTGTTTTCACCGAAGTGCAATTGCGTGCTTTCTTCTCCCACAACTCCGGGGAGAAAAGCAGTATCCCGGAAGCCCCTGATCCCGGTGAATATGCCAATAAACAGGCTCAGCGCGATCACGAGACCGGAGCCGGCAAAGCTGAAGGCCGGTTTGTAAAGCCAGTTTTTGGGCTTATCTGTGGGCAGATTGTGCATAATGCGCTGGTGCATCCAGGATGGATATTCACTCTCAATCGGGCTGTGTAGCAGATTCTGAAGCTTTTGGTTTTGCTCCAAGAGCTGGCGGCAGGAGGAACAGTGCTGCAGATGTAGCTGCAATTTATTGGCATGGGAAGCCGGCAACTCATTGTCGAGCTTCAGGCTGATGTAGCGTTCAGCTGTTTTGCATCTCATTGTTCTCTCCTTTTATATTTGGCGCTTTGCTTAGGTGTCCGGTCATATTACTTAATACTCCTTGTTATCCTGCACGATTTTTTTTCGCAGTATGCGCTTGGCTCGAACCAGAAGAGATTCCACTGCCTTCACGCTGATCCCCAAGTGTGCCGAGATCTCTTTGTAAGAGAGCTTTTCATAGTATTGCAGTTGGATTACCGCGGCCATGCGATGGGGTAGTTCTTTCATGGCATTGTGCAAAAATGTGTAGTCCCGTTCCTCGGGTGGGGTGGGCGCTTTCAATACATTTACAAAGGACGTGGGATCCACATTCACATAGCGGCTTCTTCGTTTCAGGAAGGTCATAGCTTTGTTGTGGGCGACCCTATAGGTATATGAAAGCGCGGTGGCTTCCTCGATGCCTTCAAACTTGTTGTAGATGGCTATAAATACAGCCTGCACAAGGTCTTTAGCATCGTCTTCACTTGCCGTCAGGCCCAAAAGATAGCGGAATATCCGCTTTTCGTGGGCGCTGAGAAACTCCTCAAAACACTCTTTCTTCATATGCTTTCCAATTGATATACTAAGCTCGCGCGCGCATCCCGCAAGCAAAAACAGTGGGCAAGCATAAAGTATATAAAACTGACCTGGGGTATGGGTGAGATCGTGGCATCCTGTGCTATCAAAGCCCTCACCAAAATAATACAGGCAGTTTTTACTTGACAGTATATTGACGCCATTAGCAAATGCAATAAGTTGAAAAATATTGTATATATAGGAGATATAGATGCTTACCATAGACTGGAAAGAAAGGCTGACATTGGATACGGAGGATTACCTGGAGCACAAACTCCCAAATCATGATTATGATTTTGAGATAATCTTTATTGCCTACCCCGAGCGCGTCAATGGTAAGATCCCCTCTGAAGTTGTCAGCTTCGTGAGCAATGTGATCGTGCAACGCCTCAAACGCAAGCACAAAGATTACATCCCATTTTACAAACACTTGTGGGAAAATAAGGGAGATTATGGCAAGATCGCCTTTGGCACAATTATGTCAAAGCTGACCCATAAGAGCCCTGAAATCTACATTCCGCTGATGGAAGAAATGATGCGGGAGGCAGATGCGTCTCAGATAAACTCTCTGCTGGACAAAGTAATGCTGCCTTTGTTGCGCAAGCACTCGGAAAAGTATTTGCATAAATTGTATGACTGGACCAAAAGCAACAATCAAGACATTAGCAAAGCGGCACTCAATCTGGCAATAAAGCTGATCAAGCGCCGCGAAGACCTGATGGCAGACATCATGAAGCATCTGCAAAATCTATGGGTATATCCTCTGGGAGATTTACAGAGCATGCATGTGCAATTTCTCAAGACCGTAGCCAAACTTTCCCAAGATTCATATCTTGAGGTGTGGAAGGAATTTGGCATCTCGCGTGATCCGCAGATTGTGGAGCTGCTCTGCGCTTCGATCGTAGATTATGATGCAGCATTGGAAGCCCCGGTAGAGCTTTGGACCAAAAGTGGAAATGCCAGAGTGAAAAAAGCCGGCCTCTCCGCTCATAAAATGTTGATCAGGAAAAAAGGAGCTAAAGCCTAGTGGACCTTAGTGTTTTTATAACCGTGCAGGGGATGGAACGCCTGCAAAGACGGATCAATGAATTGATGGCAGAACGCCCGGAAGTGATCAAAGCAGTGGCGATCGCCAGAGAGTTTGGCGATCTCAGCGAAAACGCCGAATATAAAGCGGCCAAAGAACGCCAGCGCGCCATCGACTCCGAAATAGACTATCTGCGCCGCAGATCCGCCCAGTTGAAAGTGGTGGATCCTTCGAGCTTTCCCAAAGATGCTGTTCGTTTTGGCAGCAGCTGCAAAACCCGAGATGAATCGACCTCTGAAGAGATAAGCTTCAAAGTGGTAGGCGCGGCGGAATTGAATTTTTATGAAGATGAGACTTCTATGCAGGTGGTTTCGGTAGTCTCTCCCATCGGCAAAGGCCTTTTGGGCAAGAAACCCGGCGAAATAGCCCTGATCAAAGCTCCCATGGGCGAGCGCCACATTAAGATTTTGAGTATAATATAAAAAGATAAACGGAGAAAAAATGAAGCAAAAAAAGGACAAAAACGAACTAAAATACGAACGGAAAAACTTCTGGAAAGAAGCTTCCAAAAGTGATCAGAAAGCTGCCATGGATTACTCTGTGGCCTACAAACAATTCCTGAATGAAGCAAAGACTGAGCGGGAAGCCACCAAATGGATGGAAAACATGCTCAAGAAGCATAAATTCACAGATATTTACGGAAAAAAAGGCAACAACAAGGTCTATGGCATCTTTCGTGGAAAAACCATGGCAATAGCTGTGTTAGGCAGCGAGCCCATCTCCAGAGGATTCAACATGGTGGCGTCTCATATCGACGCTCCCAGGGTGGATTTGAAACAAAATCCCCTCTATGAAGACGGTCAATCCCAGATGGCTTGCATGCGCACCCACTACTATGGCGGCATCAAGAAATATCAATGGGTGTCCACTCCCCTCGCCCTGCACGGCGTAATTGTGAAAAGCGATGGTACAGTGCTGGAGATCAGCCTGGGTGAAAAAGAAGACGAACCTGTATTCATCATCCCGGATCTGCTACCGCATCTGGCTCGGAAAGAGCAATATACCAAAAACATCGGTGATGCCATTGATGCATCCAAAATGAACCTTGTATTCAGCGGCATGGTTGAGCCCGGTACCGAAGAAAAAGAGGCAGCAAAAGCTTACGCCTTGAAAGTATTGAACAAAATGTACGGCATCAAGGAAGTGGATTTTATCTCTGCTGAATTGTACTTGGTCCCGGCGGTAAAATCCCGCGATGCGGGCATCGACAATTCCATGGTGGTAGGCTACGGGCAGGATGACCGCATTTGTGCCTATACCGCGCTGACTGCTCTGCTGGATGCAAAAGATAAAAAACCAAAACGTACCCAGATAGTGTATTTGTCGGATAAAGAAGAAGTGGGGAGCCAAGGCGCTACCGGTGCTCATTCCATCTTTATCCAAGATTTCGTGAGCGATCTCATGGCATATAAAGGGGAAGATAACTCCAGCGTCAACCTGCGCAAAGCTTTCATCAACGCCCAGATCCTGAGCGCTGACGTAACCGCAGTGGTGGATCCCAACTATCCCAATGTCCACGAAAAACAGAATGCCGTTATATTTAACCATGGTATCGGCGTGTCAAAATTCACTGGCAGCGGTGGTAAATATGCCTGCAACGATGCCAGTTCCGAATTCACCGCAAAAGTACTAAATATCTTCACTGAAGCCGGAGTGTACTGGCAGATGGGAGAGCTGGGCAAAGTGGATGAAGGCGGCGGCGGCACCATAGCCTATATACTGGCAAATCTGGGTGCTGAAGTGATCGATTGTGGAGTGGGCCTGATGGGCATGCATTCACTCTATGAGCTGTGCTCAAAAGCAGATTTATATTCTACATACAAGGGCTACAAAGCCTTTTTTGAAAGTAGATAACAACGCATTAGAAAAAAGGAGAACACTATGAAACAACTATTATTGATCACGCTCGTGCTGATTCTGGTTAGTGGCTGTGTAAGCAACAAAGCCGTAAGAGAACAGCAAAGCGATATCGATCAATTGCAGGAAGCTATGGCCCAGAACAACGAAGAATTGGTAGTTCTACGCAAAGAAATCATGCAGAGCAGAAGAGGCGATGGCCAGGCCGGTACCACTCTGGATGAGAGCTATGTGCAAAACCAATTTAAACAGAACGAAGAAGACATGAGAGCCATCATCGCTGAAGTGGGAGAAATGGCTGTAGCGCTGGATGGACTTAGCGAATTGGTAGCTGCGTCGGATCGCGAAATCGTAAACATGATCCGCGATCTGGAGGCCAGAATGAATGCTCTCAGCACACAGGGTCTCACCCCGGAGCAAGCAGCAGCGATGTCTCCAGATACAAAGAAGATGGAGCAAAATGCCAGAGATATCGACAGTCTCGAGGCTGAACTTGCCGCCCTGAGACAGCAGATCAATAATCTCTCCGGTAGCGGACTGCATGCTGCCTCTCAGGCAAACTCCGCCAGTGAGAAACCAGAGTATGAATCCGCCAGAAACGAATATTACCAAGGCAATTTCAAAGAAGCCATCAGAAAGCTCGATGCTTTTATGGCAAAGTATCCCAATAGCCTTTATGTGGGCAACGCCATCTACTGGAAAGGCGAAAGCTACTACGCTCAAGGCGACTTCAATTCAGCTTTACGCGAATTTCGCAAAGTGATCAGCGAACAGCCCAAATCCTGGAAGGTGGCAGATTCTCAGCTCAAGATCGGGATGTGCCACATGAACATGGGAGACCATCAAGCGGCAAGAACAGAATTTAACAAGCTGAAAAGCAATTATCCGGATTATACCGAGATGGATATTGCCGAGAAGCTGTTGAAGCAATTGCAATAAGTAAATAGTGACTGAATCCCGTTTTATCCGGATAATCCTGATAATCATGCTCTTTTCTGCCTGTGTCTCTGTGGCATGGGCGGAAAAGCTGCATGAAGAAGCTGGGCAGATCGCCGCTCATATAGCAGGATTGCTGGATTCAGATATGCCCGTGTTTTTGGATATCCGCTGCGGAGAATGGACGCCCGCCTTGTCTCAGTGCCTGAGGGATACTCTGTTAGAGCGTTCTTTTGACCTCAGAGAAGCTAAGAGCCGGGCATTGTTTGATCCGGATAACACGAATATGGAAAACGGTAAATTGAGCGATTACGGGATCAATTCAGCGATACTGATAAGTGTGGAGCTCAATCTGAAATGGCAGGTTGTGGAGCGTAAGAGCTTTCTGAGCTATCGTAGTGAACGCATTCCCGTATATAGTTTTATCACCAAACAGATACAACTGCCTGAATATCGCTTGCTCAGCATCGATCATTACGACTTTGCTCCGCAGGATAATATTGACAGCAGCATTTCCGCCCCGCGCTTGAAATGGTTTGAGCCTCTTATCGCAAGCACCGCGGTGGCATCGATCATATTTTTACTATGGACTATCGAATAAAGGACCTTTCATGAGAAGATACCTAAGTGTGTTTCTGCTTATTCTGTTGGCCTTTGGCGCTTGCAGCAGAAATAAACCCAATCTGAGCACCGAAGAACGACTGGCGCTGGCAGATGAATACTACGCCAATGGCAAATACAGCAAGGCCGCCACCATATACGACGATATATCTTTTGAACGTAAATCTGCCGCCACCGCATACGCGACTATCAGACTGGCAGATAGCTACTATGCCATGAACAAATTTACAGATGCCAGATTGAAGTATCAGCAATTCATCGATGGATTCCCGGATCACATAAACGTGGCAGATGCCTATTACAGAGTGGCGGTATGTTTCTTCGAAGACTCCCTGAAACCCGCTTATGATCAGGAACGAACCCTTTCGGCTATTGATGCTTTCCGCAATTTTCTGGAGCGCTTTCCCAATGACGCGCGCTATGAAGATGCCCTCAATTACATCCGTCGCGCCCAGTACAAACTGATCGAAAAGAAATACCAAAATGGCTATATCTATTACAAGATGAAGGATTACAGCGCGGCTCTGATGTATTTTGAAGAAGTGATCGAACTGGGCAATACAGACAGCTTGGATCGTAAATCACTATATTATTCTGCGCTTCTGCATCTGCATCAACAAAACAGAGAAGCAGCCGACGCTGCTTTTAACAAGCTGAAAAGCAAGTATCCCGGTTCCGCGGAAGCCCGCAAACTGGATCGGAAATTTAACTGAATATGCCATACAGAGTTCAATTGAAAGGTGCTTATGCCATTTTGGGAGGGAGCTTCGATCCCATTCACAATGGTCATCTGTATCTTGCCAAAGAAGTTTTGAGCCTTAGCCCCGTACACAAGATCATTCTGGTGCCCAGCTTCAATCACAACTTCAAAGGTGAAAGCATCGTACTGGATTATGACCACAGGCTGAGCCTCGCACAAGAAGCTGTCGATCATTTCACTCCACTCAATTTTACCATTCAACCCGCCGAGGACTTCCGCACTCCCATCGAAGTGTGGGATGCAGAACGCGGCGAAAGCGGATATACCAGCGACTTGGTGAAAAAGCTCGTCGCTATGTACCCTGATCAGGCATTTGCCTTCATAATAGGTGCCGACAATCTGAAGAAACTGCCCGAATGGCACGATTTTGAATGGTTGAAGCAAAACCTGCATTTTATCATCCTGCCTCGTCCGGATTGCGCTATGCCCTGCGATGTGTTGTCTCAGATCACACACACTATTCTGGATATGCCCCTATGCCCGGTATCCTCATCCGAGATCCGCGCCCGCATCGCTAAGGCCGAAAGCATCCACGATCTTGTTCCGGAAGAACTGGAAGCAAAGATTACACAGCTATACCGTTGATGGAAAAGACAAGAGAACGCTTTCTGGATCGCATCCCACTCAGCGCTCCGCAGAGCCGGCCGGAAGAGGCGGCAAATGCCATCACTCACGGTATCGGAGTAGGGCTATCGATTGCAGCTTTGGTAATCTTGGTAGTATTTGCCGCCCGCATCAGCGATACCTGGAAAGTGGTCTCATTCAGCATTTACGGCGCCACCATGATCATCCTTTTTCTATCTTCCGCTCTTTACCACTCTTTCCCTCAACCCTATGTGAAGCGGTTCTTCCGGATTCTGGATCACTCCTCCATCTTTCTATTGATTGCCGGAACCTACACACCGGTAACCATCGGAACTATGCGCGGGGGTTGGGGTTGGGCTCTGTTTGGTGTAATCTGGGGGCTTACTCTATTGGGCATTATCCTGAAAATTTTTGCCATGAAGAAGCTGAAATGGGTATCCCTGCTTGTCTATCTGCTGATGGGCTGGATCATTGTGATTGCCATCAATCCGCTTATGGAAAGCGTTCCGCCCATGTTCCTCACCTGGATGCTATTAGGTGGCCTGGCATATTCTTTTGGGGTAGTATTCTATGTAGCCAAAAAGATGCTCTATCATCATGCCGTGTGGCATCTCTTCGTGCTTGCGGGCAGTGCTTGTCACTTCTTTGGCATGCTCACCCTCATCCACTGATATATGGCATTTTGTGCCTTTTGCCAGCCCCTATGTAACGGATTCCGTCTGTAGAAAACTACCCACTATCTTGATCAGCTTGCCATTTTTGAAAGACACCGTAACTACGGCATCCCTGCCCATACCATCTACAGACAGCACTACACCCTGCTTGTATTCTTTGTGCCATACCCGTTGCCCGATTTTGAAGTGTTTCTGGCTCTCCCTGATTTTATTTTTGGGCTTACGATAGGAGCTTTGCGCCGGAGCAGCGATGTGTCCGGGACTGTCCAGAACGTCTTCCAGATTGTCCAGAAACATGCTGGGCTGCGTGAAACTATAGGTATCGTACAATCTTCGCGCTTCGGCCAAACTGAGGATCAATTCACGCTTGGCACGAGTAATGCCCACATAAAAGAGGCGGCGTTCTTCTTCGATTTCCTCGATGGTATCCATACTCATGCGGTGAGGTAAAAGTTCATCCTCCAAGCCGGCAAGATATACGACAACAAACTCCAGCCCTTTGGCATTGTGTAGAGTCATCAAACGCACACTGTCCAATTCTTCAGATACTTTATCCAGATCAGTTTGCAACGCCACATAGGGCAAAAAATCCTCCAGAAGAGCCGCCCGTTCGTTGTCGATGGCAAAACGCTCGGCAAATTCATTGACTGAAGCAACAAACTCTATGAGGTTCTCGGCTCGGGCTATATCCTTGGGATCGCTGCTTTTGCGGTATAGACTCACCAGGCCCAGCTCTTCCACGATCTCTTTTACCAGATCCGCTACCGGAAGTCTGGTGGACATTGCCCGCCACTCTTCGATGATCCCACAGAATTCTGCAACTCGCTTGTGGGCACCGGAGTTCATCTCCTTGATAGCGACTTGATTTTGTACGGCGCTGAACAGGCTAATCCGAGTTTTGGCAGCAAAACCGAGCAGGCGATTAACCGTGGTCTGTCCGATGCCCCGCGGTGGTTCGTTGATGATGCGCAACAGACTCTCGTTATCGGCAGGATTGCCCAAACAATTCAAATATGCAAGCAAGTCTTTGATTTCCTTGCGCTGATAAAAGTTCAAACTGCCCACGATGCTATAGGGAATCTTTCTTTGCATCAGCGCATTTTCAAAGAGGCGGGATTGCGCGTTTGTCCGGTACAATATCGCAATATCGCGCAGATTTCTGCCCAGGCTCCACTGCCGGGAGATATCCAGGGCGATTTGCTCCGCTTCCACATTGGCATCGGAATACACATTCAAAACCGGTTTCATCCCCTCTCCCAGTTCGCTGAACAGCTCTTTGGGATGGCGCTGTTTGTTTTGTTTGATCACCCGGTTTGCCAGATCCAGAATCGCAGTGGTGCTGCGATAATTCTGTTCCAGCCTGATGGTGCGTACATCGCGGTAATCTCTTTCAAACTCCAGTATATTGCGCAGTGTAGCCCCGCGAAAGCTGTATATGGCCTGATCGTCGTCTCCCACCACGCACACTCTTTGATGCACCAAGGCCAACTGATGGATGATCTCAAATTGTGCCTTGTTTGTATCCTGATATTCGTCGATCATGATGTATTGGAAGATATCCTGATACTTAGCCCGAACCGAGCTGTTTTCTCGCAAGAGCCGGGCCGTATGGAGCAGGATATCATCAAAATCCATGGCTTGATTCATCAGTAGAGCTTGTTGATAGTGGCGGTATATCTGCAAAAAACCACCGAGGAAAGGATTGTGTTTGGTCTCTGCAATGTCGATATCTTCAGGCAACATCAATCGGTTTTTGTAGCGCCCGATCCTCGCCAATACTTTGTTGATGGGATACTTTTGCACATCGTAGCCATGCTCTTTATAGATCTTTTTCAATACGGATTTCTGCTCGTCGTCGGCATAGATGCTGAAATTTGCGTTGTAAGGCAGAGAGCTGGATTCGTAGCGCAGGATTCTGAGGCAGATGGAGTGAAAGGTACCCACCCACAACGAGCGCATAGGAATGTGTAAAAGGTGTTCCAGACGATCCTGCAACTCCCGTGCTGCTTTGTTTGTGAAGGTTACGATCAAGAGCTTCCAGGGCGGCACATTCCGTTCATGGATCAGGTACGCCGCGCGATAGATAATGCATCGCGTCTTGCCGCTACCGGCACCCGCCAGTACCAGGATCGGATGATCCACATCCGAGACCACCTCGCGTTGAGGTTCGTTCAGATCCCGGTGGAAGTCTATCATCAAGGTCTTACAATCACCGGCTTGGGCTCGCTTCGGCGCCCTTCAAGCCTTCCCGCGGGATAGTCCTTGAAAGCTGAAACTTTATACCAATACTCACCCGGAGCCACGCTGGGATCGTTTGCACTGCTGTGGATATAGCTTTGAACGGGTACTTGATCAACATGCCACACCGTATCGATGATGGCGTAGGCATTGTTGTATCCCATGCTCCGGTTCACAAAGTAGCCGTCTGTATTAGCGGCACTATTGCTGTTCCAAGTAATATTAATTATTCTGGTGTCCGATCCTGAGCCTTGAGAAAGCAAAGTCAATCCGGTCACATAGGCAGGCTCCAGTATTGAGCTGGAATGAGGATCCAGGGGATTATCGCGCTTGATGCCACATCCGGCAAGCAGGAAGGATACAATCAAGGGTAATATAATATATATATGTTTCATTGCCTAAAACCTCAGTTCAATTCCGTTTGGGCCCACTTGTAGAGGAGAATTGCTCCTAGTCATGATGTCTTGCCACAGGTTTTCATTGTATTCGTTTGTACTCATTACTACATCGTACATATTGTACAGCCATATCACGCCCGCCAGGCCTACCATCATCAGAGAATAGTGATAGGGTGTCTCCACTTCTCCCCAATAATGGTTGATCTCATCTATCTGAGTGGCGTTTTTGTAGTGATCATAATTTGTGCTGGCTTTGTTATAAAAGTACACCGCGCTGATCACAGAAATCAATTCCGCGCTCAAGATCACGGTAGCCCTGCTATTGTGTTTGGTGGCAAATTGACCCCAACCCGGTATTACTGCGCTTTTCAGCACGTTTCCGCCAAAAGGTACGGCCTCCAATTCATAGAGCTGCAGTTTATTCTGCCGAAGCGTTAGATCTTCGCGATATTGGGCACGTTCCAGATAGTCGTTCCAACCGTATTTTGTACTGTCGGCAAAGGCTTGCAAGTCGAAACTCTGGGCATTGCCCAAGGATATCCCCAGAGCCAGAACCAGCAGCATGATGTATCTCAAAAAAAATCTCATATCTTTCACTTCCCCACCTATTGCATCAGAGCTTCAGAAATTTTGTTCAAAGGGATCACAGAGCGATCTCTCAGATTGATCTGCCACACATAGAGAAAAGTATCTGTGGGGGTTAGTAAATCGTAGCGGGCTTCGTATTTGTATTGCCCGGTGGAGAGCAATATCTTCCATCCGCTATCGCGTATCTCGTTTGGATTGTGGGTTTTTAATACTTCGTTACGCTTTGCCGCCACGCGGTTTATCAACATTCCGGAACGGTATTCACGCAATATCTTACGCGCGAAGCCCACGGGATCACGTTCTGCTGCCAGCAAGTTTTGCATGGACTGGACCCGGCTACGATATTCCGGTAAAGGATCCAACTGATATGCCTGACTGTATAGTTCCTGGGCATCGGCGTGTTTCTGAGTGGCTTCTGCTTTCAGGCCTTCGCTATACATCTGTTTTGCCAGACCTATGTCTTCTTGCTGTTGATTCATCCTTGCGATAGCCGCCAAAGCCGGAGCGTAATCCGGGATAATCTCGAAGGTCTTGTTATAATGCACCAAAGCTTCTTCAAAATCGCGCTCTTTTGCCAGAGCGTCACCTTTTTGCACATAAAGCATCGTTATGGCTTCCAGGCGCGCGTTGATCTCAGCTTGCTTTGCGGGATTGTATTGCACCGCGATGCGAAACAGGCGGTCGGCTTCCATATAGTCCTGAGCGTCAATGTACTCTTCTGCCTGCGCCTGATACACGTCCGAGATCAATGCGTTGATCCTGGACCCGTCTACAACCGGATATTGCGATAGCTCAAAGAGTTCCTTCAGCGCATCGGTATAATAATCTCCATCCAGCAAGCGCTGAGCATAATCCACCTTGCTATCGATGAATTGCATCACGATATAGCGCGCTTGGATTTCATAGGGATTACCCGGAAAACTGTTGTAAAGAAACTTGTAATCTTCCCAGCTGGAATCGCGATCCTGGTATTCACCAAGATTGATGTTCATCCGGCGCAGCAAAACTTGCGGCACCAAGGGAGATTGTGGTATCTCCCGCATGATGTCGTTCATATATCTCAAAGACAATTCTTTGTCGTCTGCCTCATAAGCTTCATCGCCCATCTTGTAATACAATTCTGCCAGTTCCAGATCTGCCGCTTCGGAATTTGCCAGCTTCAAAAAGCGGATCGCCAGAGGTCGGTTATCCCTTTCCACAGCGGTTTTGCCCAGTTCCAGATAGCTATTGCTGCGCGTAAGCTCTGCCCTGGTAACGATTGCTCCGTTTCTACCCGTCTTGATCAGGGCATCCAGTTCATCGATGGCTCCTACATAGAGACCGTTTTCATATAAATCTTCCGCGCTGCTTAAGCGATTGATCTCGCAGGCGGAAATCAGCAGCAATAAAGGGACTAACAGCATCAATGCCAGTCTCAAAATTGCTGATTTGTGTGCTTTATACATATAGATTCCCCGCAATATACTCCGGATCCTCAGATCCTGTATATGCTGCCCTCCCGGGCTTCTTCAAATTGATTATCAGGTTTCTGCGCCAAAGCTTGCCTAATCTGCTCATTAGGTCTGTGAGTGAGCAGGATCCTTTTCAGACCCCTATTTGCCATTTTCCAGACCTGCTCTGCCGCCGGATGCCCCGCGTCCAACAACAGTGTGTGCGCTCCTTCAACAAAGTCCGCTATACTATCTGTGCTGGAGATGTCCGAGCTATACACAAAATCGCCGGCCTTTGAGTTTATTCTGATCGAAAATGCGCATTGCCGGTTTTTGAGAGCATGTTTTGCGATGATCTCGCCATAGCCCTGTAGATGGTCATTCAAAGCATAGCGCATCTGAGGATAATCCTCCGTAAGAGAAGTCATGGGCTTTAGCCGGAGCTCAAAATTGAACTTCTCAGAGAAAGTGTAAAACATCTTCAAGACATCGCCAAAATCCTGTTCACGCTCCGGCAGATATATTGGTAATACCTTTTCGCGCCCCGCCAGATACAGCATCTGGATCAGCAAAAACACGCCCGCCACATGGTCGGGATGGTAGTGTGTGATAATCACCGCATCCAGGGCATCGGGATCCAGGTCCAGCTTTGTGAGGCTGTAAGAACATCCATCACCACAATCCAGCAAAAAGGTCTTTCCCTCGGATTGCACCAATACTGAAGAGCTGTGAAGATCCTTGTCCGGCATGCCGGAACCGGCACCCAATATGCGAATTTCCATCATTTTACTTTCCGTTGATTTGCCGGTATTACTATCGGTACCTGATCCAGCTTGCGGCCAAATACCAGAAAGAACGCCGCAAACAGCAATGTGCTGATCACCAGTAACTCCCGGCTTCCGATCTTGAAGATGATGATAGAAGTAAGCACAATCAAGACATTGATGGTATAAATGACCGCTGCAGTGACCTTTACGGAGCCCAGAACATTGTTGATCCGGTGAGTGGAGTGGTCCTTGCCACCCTGCATTACGTGTCTGCCGTCTCTGCGCCGGGTATAGCTGACCAGTGAGATATCAAAGATGGAATAACTAAGCAGCAGCACCGGAAGCAGATAGAACAATTTATCGTTGTATTTGATGCCGGCATAACGCGCCATCAGGATTCCCATCGAAGACAGGAAGTATCCGATAAACATGCTGCCTGCATCTCCCAGAAAGATTCTGGCAGGATTGAAATTGAAAGGCAAAAAGCCGATCGAAGAACCGGCAAAACTGAGAGATATTAGAGCGATCAGGGCCATGGCTTCCTGATTTGAGCTGGTGGTGTTGGTAAGCGCAAAGGCAAAGAACCCAAGCCCCAAAATGCCTGCCATCCCGCTGATGATGCCATCCATATTGTCCAAAAAATTGAGCGCGTTCATCAAACCAACCATCCATAAGAGCATGAGCGGCAGAGTGATAAAGACAGAGCCAAACATCATGCTCAGCTCATCGAAGCTGAAATTGGTAAGGATAAATATGAGTGCCACCACGATCTGACCAAGCATCTTCACAAAGGGCTGCATCCCGCGGCGATCGTCAATCAACCCGATCAGAACGATCAACACCGAGCCCGCCAGATATCCGATCATGGGACGGTCAAAATAGCGACCGGGAGAAATGGCTACATCGTAAACACAGAGCAGGACAAAACCCAAAGCCACACTCACTCCCCCCATTAAAGGCACACTTTTCAAGTGGATCTTGCGCGCTTCAGGCTTGTCCACAAAGTTTATTTTATTGGCCAGCTTCATTATGAACGGTGTGAGGCCATAAACAAAGAGCCACGACATTATGAATACGCTAAGATACTCATAGATGCGAAAATCCATCTGGTTCTCCAATATATCTTTCTAATATTCCATACTCTGATATCAAGAGATTTTGTCAATGCTTTTTCGTTTTTCATATTTTGCACTATGCAAACTCCCGATCGCAAGCAGACCATACTACCGGGACACTGCATAAAGATACCTTCATCTGCCCCGTACAAACCCGGCCTTCACGCATAAAAGCTTTGCAAGCAAAGCCTTGACAGAAAGAAGCTCTTTTGTGGCAATGCATCTCATGAAAAGAGAGATTAGTTATCTGATTGCCGATGCGGAACATCCCCTCGTCTGCACAGACAAACTGCGGGATGAGCTTTTGCTGTACAATATCCCCACGCATTCGCTGGCGCAGATGTTCACTCAGTTCAAACAGCTTTGCAACAAGGATTTGGACGAAAGCAGCTCTCTACAGGAGCTATCCGGCGGACAAAAAGTGATTCTGATGGCACTTTTGGCCATCCATTCCCCCGCACCGCGGATTCGATTTATCAATCTCAAGCGATATCTGGACCCCCACAATTCAGCCGCCCTGCAAGAACTGATCTATTCCGGCGCAAAAGAGATCATCGAAGAAGTACTTTTATGATCACGATTCCGCGTTCCCGCCTGCAGATCTGGCCCGGCTTTTGTTTGGATATCAGTGACGATATCCATTTCCACTGCCCGGGAAGCTACTATCTGAAAGGAAACAACGGTAGTGGTAAAAGCAGCTTTATAAATCGCGTCCTGCTACCTGCCATCAAGGATCGTAACGACCTGCATCTGATTGTCTTGCAGCAGCAAATGCACATGCAACTGTATGCAATGAGAGCTTGGGCTGCAATGCACTATCCGGAAAGAAGAGTGGCCGATGAAAGCGATGTGTGGGACTTGCTGTGCTATGATCTGGCTTCTCTGAAGGACGACAAAGCCCTAGTAGTGATTGCCGATGAAGCCCGCAATCTTATTATTCCTGAAGGGCTTAAGCGTCCTGTATGCCTCATCTACAGCTCTCACGACCATAAATATGAAAGCCATCATATATTGGAATTCCGACCGACATCCGCATATGAATCGGAGCTGACATCTGCAGGGGACAAGCCATGCGCAGATTGACCTTTGCTTCTATTCTCTTTGGGATCTGGAGCCTGGCATTCGCAGTGATCTGGTTTCATAATGTGGCATTGCAAACGATATGCCTAGTCACGTTAATCGTGCTGACCCTCTTGGTATTGGGCAGCAAAAAGCTCATCCAGGAGCTCCGGCTCTTGCTGCCATTTATTGCCATGCTGATAGTGGTTTACGCCATTTTTATACTATTGGGCATCGATCCTGAGGGCAAGGGAGCCTTACAATATTGGATTAACTATGGTTTGCCCCGCGCTTTGCTTTTGGTGAATGCAGTGCTGGCTTTTCGGCTGTGTTTTGCATTTGTATCTGTGGATAAGCTTCTTAGTTCGGGAGCCGGTATTCATCGCTTGAAGTACCTCATACTGGGCAAAATCCTCTATGAAGCTGCAGCAAATTCGTATCATCAACTGAAGTATTGGCAAGAGCTGATCCCAACAGTGCGCGCGCAGGACAACAAAGGACTGAAAGATCGCTTTAAAACCGGCCTGAGTTCTACCCTGGCATTGATCTTGTACATCATGGCAGAAGCCAAATATAAGGGTGAGCGCATCGACAATCTGATCGCTACGTGTCATAAGGAGAAACGATGAAATGGTATATCACGGTTGGCTTCACTGTGCTAGTGATGGCCAGTACACTCTTGATCCGGATACCGGTTCCCGGAGGCGGATATTTCAATTTTGGGGATGTGGTGATAGTGTTTTGCGGATTGTATGGGGGCAAACGCTCCGGTATGGTGGCCGGGGCGATAGGCTCTGCTATGGCAGATATCATCGGTTTTCCGCTGTTTGCACCCATCACTCTGGTTGCCAAAGGCAGCCTGGGCTTCTTTGCCGGTTTGGGAAAAGACAGCTCTGGCCGGATGCGCTTCATTTGGCCGATCATGGGTGGCATTTTGATGGTGCTCATCTACTTTGTGGGTACCTGGTTTATGCCCAGCTTTGGTAAAGCTGCCGCTCTGGCAGATTTGCCGCCCAATCTGGTACAAGCACTTTTCGGCTTCATCGGAGGGCGCCTGCTGTATAAAGCCTATGTCAAGATCGAAGGATTGAGCGGGCACTAAAATAACTTGACTTAAACTCTATTCAGACTATCATTTGGATATATGCAGAATAAATTGCAAGGAGTAGAGATATGTCGATACCCTTCAACATGAACCGTATGAAAGAAACGGAATTGCATTATCCCCAGCGCTTCGCAAGCATGATGCAAAAAGACTACGGCCTGCTCTTTTGGAACGAAGGCAATAAAACTTCCAAAGAGAGTAATCACGCCGTGATCACAGATTTATTTGGCATCGAAAGCAGCTTGCGCAACATCGAAGCCTTCTACAAGGCCAAAGGCATCCATCCCTGCATCTTCAGTTCGCTGCAAAACAATGAATTGGAAAGAGTTTCGACCCCGCTCTCGCAGCACGGCTTCAAAATGGAGATCAAAGAACATTTGTACTTTTTGCACGATCACGAAAGCAGTGTAAAACCGGCGGAAGGCTTGATAATCGAGCGCATCAATGAACTCAATATCGACATCATGGAAACCATAGCGCTGGAGTATGGCGGAGACTGGACTATCCGCGTGGTGGAACGCCACTTGCTGCATCCCTCCTATCATCTTTTGGGCGGATATCACGATGGCGAATTGGCAGCGCTGGCCTCGGTAAGCATTTTCGCCGGCTACAGCAGGATATCTGACGTCTTCACCCGCGAGAAATTTCGCGGTAAAGGCTATGCTGCCACCATGATCCACAATCTGGTATTGTATCACAAGGGGATCAGCCAAAACCACCTGTACTTATTTTCTGATAGCCTTGCCACTGCCAGAGTCTATCAAAAAACCGGCTTCACACGTCTGGCTCAGGATTTCATCAGCTGGGAAGCCTATAAGGAAGCCTAGTCTCCCATCACTATCCGTGGAATTTGATATGGTAGGCGGGCCAGAAGCTCGTAGTTTACCATGTTACTGAGTTCCGAAAATGAAGCTACCGTTATCTGCATATCTCCCTGTTTACCGATCAAGACCACTTCGTCACCTGTCTTCACAGAAGGTAAATGCGTCACGTTCACCATAAACATGTTCATATTTACCATCCCTACCACGGCAGCTCTTTTGCCGTGAATCAGCACATGTCCGTAGTTGCTGAGACTGCGGTTATAACCGTGGTAGTAACCAATCGGGATGGCGGCAAGACGCATGTTTTTGGTTGCTAAAAATGAATTCCCGTAATTCACGAAATTCCCCCGTTCCACGTGCTTCACGCTCATCACCCTGCTTTTCCAGCTAAGCACAGTCTTCAGGGGATCCCTGGTAAATTTGGAATCCTCCGAAAGCAGGTTTTTCATCTTGGTCTCCATGGATGGCCAGAAGCCGTATTGTGCGATGCCAAAACGGACTAAATCCATGATTGTGTTTGAGTATGTCAAGGCTGCGGCAGAACACGCGCTGTGATAATACTGAGGGAGAAGTCCCTGCTTTTTGAGATACTTGCGTAGGCTCGTGAAGCAAGCCAGCTGATCTTGGATGCGGGAGAAATTGGCAATGCTTTCCGCCCCTGCCAAGTGAGTGCATATACCTTCCAGAAACAGATAGCGACTGTTCTTCTTGATCAACGAGATTATCTGAGGCAGGCTCTCTTCATCCAAGCCGGTACGATACATTCCCGTCTCCAGCTCTAAATGTATCCTGGCTTTTTTCTTTACTTTTCGAGCCGCAGCTATCGCGTTTTGCAGTCTCTCAATAGAGAATATATAGAAAGCGATTTCCTGATCTATCACCCAGTCCATCTGATCATCATCCAACATTCCCAGTATGATCAAATGGCTGTCGCGGCGTTTCACCTGCAGTGCCCTGTAGGCTTCATACGCATCATACACCGCAAAGTGCCGCACACCGGCGGATTCTGCCAGGGGAGTAAACTCTTCGATGCCGTGGCCGTACGCATTACCCTTTATCACAGATGTAAATTCGGCATCCTTCCCAATCCTTTTTTGCAGATAGCGGATGTTCTTTTTGAGAGCTTTGGCGTCCAATTCTATCCAACTTGGTTGCAACATATAGCCCCCTTCAGACTTCGAATGTTCGCTGTTCTATTTATCATCAGCCTATTACACAGGCTGTATACTGAGAGTCAAGAGAAAAATGAAATCCTATGTAATGGTAAGTTCAGCAAGGTGGGGACAGAATCCGCAAGATTTGCCATCCTGCCATAGGGTGTTTGGCAAAATTCGACAACCCATTTGGAAAGCATTGCCTTTGACAAGAGCTTTGATACGAAAGACAGGAAATCTGCCTATCAACGTGAATGCCCCATAATGAACACCCTCCGATACGCGGGAACACCACCCGGTGTTTCCCAAGTTTTCTTTTTGCCCACAAATAAACACGATTTCCTCTACGTTGTTGCTCCCCCTGTGCCTGAAGCTGTGCCGAAGTCGATATTATCCCATTATCAAGCCGTGCTCATGGGATGATAACGGCTTTATATATAGATCGGCACAGCTTAAGGCAAAGGGGAAGGACTTTGTCACAAAGTACGCATCCCCCCGAAACTATTGAGAGTCCTGATATTGAAGGCAATCAGAGTGCTAATTAGGGCATTTTTCTTTGAATAATTAGACCTCAGTTAGCTAACTGCACATTGCACAGTTTTCCGGCAATCGGTAACAGCTTAAATCGTAAGTATTTGCAAGTCTACCTCCTCAAAACGCAGTGGAATATTAGCTTTAATCCAATCAACTATCATTATGTGGCACACTTATATAAATACACACAATGTCATATTCTTTTGCTTACAAAAAAACGACTCCGAAAAATTGTTCATACAGTAAAATCGCAATAAGGAATCGACCATGTTTGATGCTCGACAAAAACAAACCAGGCAAAGTATACAAGTGAAATTCTCACATTCCCGGAAAAGTGCTACAGGTGCAAGAAGCTGATAATAAACGGCCATGAGATGAGTTTAAGGGAAGTACCAAAGTCGGTTAAGTACGACCGCAAGTATATGATCAATGGATCAGACAGGTACTTCAAATGCTTCAGCATCGTAGCATGGATTGAACCCGGGAATTGATTAGCAATGTGGTAGCTGCTTCAGGGATACGAAAAGCATTGAGAAAGTGAGAATATTATTAATAGGAAAAAATCCCGGCGATGGCAGACCATCACGATATGATCTACAGAAAGGGCGCTACTATCCGGGATCAAAGCAGTTGTAATGGGCATGTGGGTTGGTATTACGATGTAATGTAGTATGGCATTCCAATTATGAATACTTATTCGTAGATATTGTTATTTAGCCGCAGTTTGCTTACATAGATAATCTCGCAAGCCCCGTTTCCTGTATCTTCCCGCGTAGTGCTAGTTTTCCAATTGATTACGCGGTTTTTAGCATCTACTCCTGTCACATTCACCAAAAAGCCTTCGATACGTACCAAATCGGATTTTTTGACTTTCCCCATAGCTCTGCGGATGTTTTGGGTGGCGGGTATAAGATGATTATTTGCCATGTGCCTTTCGATGTAGGCTATATCCACTTTTTCGGGATGCTTGGTTTTGAACAGGCAGAAGCGGAAGATTTGATCGAACTTGAGATACGGCAGGTACCGATCGATATCTCCCCACAGCGTGGCGTAATCCCAGGGAGACAAGTGATGAAAATAGCCCTTGTAGTATCTTTTATAGCTAACTATCCGGCCATTTAACCGATACCTTGCCTTGGGATGTAGAGTATAGCGCTCTTTGCCTTTGCAGATCACGGTAATAAGCGTATCGGGTACCGATGTTTGGATGGGATCAGAATCAATTAGGATGGGATCCGTCGAATCGGCAGAGCTTGCGATAGGGGCATGCAAAGTGCCGTAGACATAAAATCCGGTTCCTAAAACGATACTGACAAATATCGCAATTATGATGACATCTTTCACTGAAATACCTCAATAGAGGATAGATGCATCAAGCAGCAGAATGTGTCAAGTATTTAGTGAGCTGTCCTACCGGGTGTGCCGGGTTATTCTAATAGTTGAAAAGAGTCACTGAAATCTGCAAATTGGGTCACCGAAATCTGCAAATGCCAAAACATATACATATTCAAGACTACATTGCTTTCTAACGAAATCAATAAAAGCATACTCATCTAACTCTTAATATATTATAAAACAATTATTGTGGCACCGTCAATGCGCGTGAGCCCATCATGGAAGCAAACCATTACTTTCGCCGATCAAGAGATAGTTAATCGTCTGGTCAAGCGCAAACACTTCCTCAAGGACCTCGAGCTCTTGATAGACGGGAAACGAATCAACAGATTCTCAGCTTGGAATCCCATCGAAGTTTCTGTGATGATATTTGCAGAAACGGTGATACAAACTACCGGCCCGGAATACCCCGATTATAACCTGATTTCCGCGATTTGAAGTTTTGGTGATTGGATTTGATTTTTCAGTGAGGTTTTATAGGGTTGAGAGTTTAAAAATGCATCTATATCTTATTGAAGTATTGTAATTTATCCTTTACACTGTAGATTCCCCGCAAAATTGTGCTTGACAGCAGAGTCCTATTCCCAGAGTTTGTTGCAAATGATTCTCAATAAGGATTAACTAATGAACGATTACGAAGCTGTTTTCCGCCAATTCCTTGAAAAGACAGGGCTTAAGCTGACAAAGAGCAGAAGCTTGATTCTGGATGCGGTCTTCAAAGTGCACGAGCATTTTGACGCCGAGACCCTGCATCACATGATTCGCGGAGCAAATGTGTCTTTGGCCACGGTTTACCGCACTCTACCGCTACTGGCGGAAGCGGGGCTCATTCAAGCCGCAGTCCGCACTGATGGCAGGGAACGCTTTGAACACATCCTGGGACACCCCAAACATGTCCATTGGATTTGTGACAAATGCAAGAGCGTAGCAGAAACCGACCTCAGTTCGATAATGCCGCAATTACATAAGGAAGCAAAATCCATAAATTTTGCCTTGGACCAGGTAACCATCAATGTAACAGGTCTTTGTTGGAAGTGCAGGAATTCTGATAATGAGTCTCATTAATAACCCTGTTATCGCCCTCGCCGGCAATCCCAATGTGGGCAAAACCACTCTCTTTAATGCGCTTACCGGCTCCCGACAGACCGTTGGGAACTGGCCCGGAGTTACGGTAGAGCACAAAAGCGGCAACATCTCTCACAAGGACAGCAAATACGAGATAGTTGATCTTCCCGGCATTTATTCTCTTTCCGGGGGAACGCCAGATGAATTGGTAGCGCGGAACTTCATCCTGAATAACAAACCGGATTTGATCATTAACATCGTGGATGCTTCCAACCTGGAACGCAACCTGTATCTCACCATCCAACTCATGGAATTGGGCGCGCCCATCCTGATGTGTCTTTCGATGCCGGATATCGCCGAACGTAACGGCTTGAAAATAGATCTGGAGCATCTGGGCGGGCACTTGGGCTTTAAAGTGATGTCCCTGGCTTTGAATAAAAGATTTCCCCTGGATGAACTGATGCGGGAAATCGACCTTGCCTTGGCCCATCCCCCCGTTCCCGCCCAGATTTTTTATGATCCCATCGTGGAAACGCATCTGGAAAATATTTGGAACGGTATCCTGCGCGATGGCAAGTTGAACAATTCTACACTGGACAAGCCCCTGGCACAAGACATCTACTGGGCTGTTCAAAAGACTCGCTGGCAAGCGGTAAAGCTGATAGAAGGGGATCCGGAATTAACTTTTCAGCTTTCTGAGGAAGACCGAATCGCAGTGGAAAAAGAGGTGAAGGCCATAGAGAGACACCGTGGCCAAGCTTCATCTGCGGTGATTGCGGACGATCGTTACGGCTTCATCCGTGGCCTCGTAAAGGACGTAGTAAAGCGCCGTCGCCCCGGCAATCGCACCTTTTCGGACAGCGTGGACAAAGTGCTGCTATCGGGATTTCTGGGTCTGCCCTTCTTTTTTGTGGTAATGTATCTTGTATTTCTGATAGCCGTGAAAGCCAGCGAACCCGTGATCGGACTCATCGAAGGCGGACTTTCACTTTTGTTCTTTGATGGTCTGGGCGGACTCTTACAGATGCTGCACACACCATACTGGCTGAAATACCTGCTATCGGACGCTCTGGGTGGAGGCATCGTTACCATCGGCACTTTTATCCCGCCGATATTCTTTATTTACATCAGTTTATCCATTCTGGAAGACAGCGGTTACATGGCGCGGGCTGCCTTTATTGCGGATAAATTCATGCGTAGAATCGGTTTGCCCGGCAAAGCCTTCATCCCCCTCCTGGTTGGTTTTGGCTGCACAGTTCCGGCCATCATGGCTACGCGCACTTTGGAGAATCCCCGCGATCGTTTGTTTGCTTCGCTGCTTACTCCCTTCATGAGTTGTGGAGCGAAGCTGCCCGTATACACCTTTCTGGCCATGATTTTCTTCCCGCAAAGGGCAGATATAGTTATCTTTGGCCTCTATTTCTTTGGCATAGTGATGGCGATGTTGACGGGGCTTTTGCTGAAGAACACAGTCTTCAAATCCGAGCCGGGCAATTTCGTGATGGAATTGCCTCCCTATCATGTGCCCACTTTTAACGGAACTATGCTGCATACATGGTTCCGCTTGAAGGATTTCATTATTCGCGCCGGCAAGACCATCCTGATCGTGATCGTCATCATCAACGTCCTCAGCGTGATTATGGTGCCAAATATCTTTAGCCCGGAACGCGAGAAAGTGAGCATCCTGCAAGTAGGCGGCCATATCATCACACCTATCCTGCAGCCCATCGGTATTCAAAGCGAGAATTGGGCAGCATCGGTGGCGGTGATCACGGGGCTTTTTGCCAAGGAAGCCATCGTGGGTACCATGCAAAGCCTTTACAGCACAGGAGAGTTGAACATGGAGCCCAGTGAGAGCGAGCAGGCCTCCGCATCTCTTGGCAACAACATTCAGGATCGCTTTGGCAGCCCGATTGCCGCCCTTGCTTATCTGCTGTTTGTAGTACTTTATTCTCCATGCGTGGCATCTCTGGCAATGCTGTTCAAGGAACACGGTGGTAAGTGGACACTCTTCACCTTCTTGTATCTGAACCTTCTGGCCTGGATCGTGGCAATGCTGTTTTACCAAAGCGCCGCGTTCAGTGCTGCGTCTCCATACTGGCTGATAACCGGACTGGTGATATTATTCTTGATATACATAAATTTGAAACATATAGGAAAGAAACATGAACGCACAGCGTAGAATGAGACAGTGGGGACGCCGTTTTTTTCAGAGCAGAAGGCATTGCCCCTGCCAAAGGGGTGATTGCATGCCGATGAGCGAACTCACCGAGGGAGTATCCGGTACTGTATCTTGCAACAACGACCTTAAAACAATAGAGCGTGGAATATACATCGGCGCCCGGATCATGATCTTCCGCAATGAAGCGGATGAACCGAACATAATCGTTTCGGTGGGTGATGCCCGTTATGTATTGGATCGCCGCCTCGCCCAAAGCATCAGGGTCTGCGTAGATTAGCAGCTCCCCCACTCTCGAGCCAAATGCAGGAGATCGCTTAAGAGGATGAGCTTTTTGCGCTTCACCATACGTGGCATACGAACCGCATATGCTACCCTCCTGAGGTCACAGCATGAGGTTTTGCTTGACACCCGCCCATCATCTCAGGAACTTGGCTAAAATATAACAATATGGAGAGATGGATCATGCGCATGGCAACAATATGTCTTTTCCTGGCAATCCTGATCTTGCTTAGTGCTTGTGAATCAGGAGCAAAATTCAGAGTAATAAACCGCACATCCCATCCAGTGTATACTGCATTGGAAGGTTCCGATATCGTATCCATCCCCGGTGGCGAAGAACTCATAATCGATGTAGATACCGATACCCAAAATTTCCTTACAGGAACCGTGAAGAAAACTGTTCCCGTTCTTTTGAAAGGTGAAACATACAGCCTGATTGGAGAAGTCACCAAACCCCAGCAAGATACCACAAGAGTTGTGTTTGAAGCGGGCAAGACCCTGAACGCATTCATAGATCCAAACCGTGCCGGAATCAAGATCGTTAATGACCTGGATACTCCGATCGCCCGAGTGGAAATCACGAAAAAAATGGTTAACTACTATTATGTAAGCCCATACGGCAATCTTTTTGACATTCAACCCGGCGCGGAAGCGTGGATCAGAGTTCCCCCCGTGGTAGCCCATTCTACAGACCCCTTCTACTTCCAGGTAGATGTAATTGTAAATGAAGACGATGCGACTCCATATACCTTCGGAGACATCGATAATATACTGGATGTGGACGATCAGTTTGTAATAACTATAAGTCCCGAATTTATTGAAGGAGATACCAAATGAAGGTCTTCTGGCTTTCGATATTATGCCTCACCTTTAGTTTGGCCTTTGCTCAATTACCGGAGCAAGTAGCCGGCATAGCTCTTCCCCTAGATCCTGACATTCTTAGTGGCAGCCTGGATAACGGAATTCGCTACTACATCATGCAAAACCCCAAACCCGCCAATCGGGCAGAATTGCGCTTGTTCGTAGATGCCGGCAGCATCCTGGAAGATGAAGACCAGAAGGGCCTGGCTCATTTTACGGAGCACATGGCTTTCAACGGCACTCAGAACTTCGGCAAGAGCGAAGTAGTGGATTATCTGGCAAGTATCGGCATGGGCTTTGCCAATGGCTTGAATGCCATGACCAGCTACGACTTCACCATGTATCAGTTAAAAATACCTACTGACAACCGTGAGCAGTTGGAAAAGGGCTTTTTGATCCTTTCCGATATGGCGCATCAAGTGAGTTTCACCGAAGAAGAACTGGAACGGGAACGGGGCGTGATCATCGAAGAATGGCGCATGGGTCAGGGTGCAGACAGCCGGATATCGGACGCTGTTTCGAAAGTCCGCTTTGCCGGCAGCCGCTATGCAGAACGCAGCCCCATCGGAACTTATGAGGTACTGAACAACTTCACTCGCGACGACATTCTGCGCTTTTATGAAGACTGGTATCGACCGGATCTGCAAAGCGTGCTTGTGGTCGGCGATCTTCCCCGGGAAGATGCCCTAGAATTGGTAGAAAGATATTTCGGCGACATCCCCGCAAAAGAGAATCCCCGTCCCCGCGAAGTATTTCAGGTGCCGAACTATCCTGAGGCCCGCGCGGTGGTAGCCACAGATCCCGAATATCCCTATTCCTCAATCAGCGCATCCTGGTCTCGCGAACACAGTTCGATACAGACTGTTGGCGACTTTTTTGAAAGCCTGAAAGAAACGCTCTTTTTCGATATGCTAAATTTTCGCCTGGAAGAGCTTACCAATCTGGAAGATCCACCCTTCAGCCGCGCTTATGCCTACAGCGGATCCATGCTAAAAGGCCTTTCCAGCACAGAACTTTCCGCCATCACCGGAACCGGAAGAAACAGTGAAGCATTGCGCACTCTACTCACAGAAGCAGAACGCATCCGCCGCCACGGCTTTCTACCGGCTGAGCTGGATCGCGCCAAAGTAAGAGTTATGCGCAACCTGGAACGCTCCGCGGTACAAAGCATCACGCGGGATTCCGGTACGATCGTGTGGTCTATGTTTGGATCTTTGATCCACAACAACGCCAATATGAGCGCGCAGCAGGAGATGGAACTCGCTTCTCAGATGCTGCCCGGTATAGATTTGAAATCTGTAAATCAGGTGATCGATGATCTCATTACTCCCGAAAACCTGACCATCAGCTATACTTCCACGGACAAAGAAGGCATGCTGCACCCCACCGAAGCCGATCTGTTAGCAGTTTATAGTGAAGTGATGCAATCTGAAATCTCTCCCTACGAAGGTATCGAAATCAACGAACCCCTGATGGCAGAGCTCCCGCAATCTGGGCAGATCATCAAGCGCAAAAAATTGCCAAAAAGTGGCATCGAAGTATGGACACTATCCAATGGCATCAAGATCTATGCCAAACAGACAGACTTCAAGCAAGACGAGGTTTTGCTTAGCGCAAAAAGCATCGGCGGCTATTCCCGCTATGAGCTGGACGAAGCCAGAGCCGCCAAGATTCTTAGCTCCTATCTGGACCAAAGCGGCTTGGGAAATTTTGATGCCATCGCACTCTCCCACCTCATGGCAGGAAAAATCGCCCAGGCAAACGTGAACATTAACTTCTACGACGAAGGCTTTGAAGGTCAGGCTTCGCCCAAAGACTTGGAAACTCTATTTCAACTGGTCCATCAATTGGGCACCAATCCCCGCTTTGACGCCACCAGCCTCAGTTCCTTTATAAACCGAACCAAACCCATGCTGGAAAACAGATCCGGAAATCCTGAGTATGCTTTCTTCGATTCGCTGAACGCCTACAGCACAAATCACCACCCCATGGCAGACATGCTCAAAGCGGAACACTTTGACAACCTGACTCTGGAGCTATTGCAAAACGTCCATCAAGATCGCTTCGCGGACTTCTCAGACTTTGTGTTCTTCATCGTGGGAAATTTCGATAAAAAGGAACTGGAAGGCTATGTGAACACGTATCTGGCAAGCCTGCCCAAGGCGCGTCGTAAAGATCAAAAAGTGGATGCCGGGTTACGCTACTCCGACACCGTCAAAGAGATACGTTTCCAAAAAGGCAGCAGCGAAAGTGCCCATGTAGCTCACAGCATTAACGGCAAGATCAAGCTAAACGATGCCAACCGGGTTGCAATGTCTGCCACCTTGATGGTGCTGAATGAAAAGCTCAGAGAAAACATCCGTGAAAACCTGAGTGGCGTGTATGCCATCCAAGCATGGCAGGACTATCGAGATTTTCCCAAGGAAGGATACAGCATCACGATCTACATGGCTTGCGATCCCGCCCGCGTAGATGAACTGAATGAAGCCATCTTTGCCACCGTGGACAGCCTGCGCTCTGGCCGCTTCGACGAACGCTACGTCAGCAACGCAAAAGCCGTGTTACAAAAGCGTTTTGAAGAAAACATGATGAACAACCGCTATTGGCTGAACCGGATGGTGGAAAACACCTTTGGCCGCGAAAATACGGACTCATTCCTGAAATATCCAAAACTATATGACAAGATAGATAAGAAACTCATCAGCAAAACCGCCCAGAAATATTTGGATTACCAGCAAAACAAACTAAGTCTGATTATGACTCCGGAAAGGACAATGGGCCTAAAAGCCGGAAAAAGCACCGAAAAAGCCGGAGTTCAAAAAGACACACCATAGTATTATCTACACAGCTTCTCTCCCGAAAGCAGGTGACAAAAGAAGCCCGCTTTCGGGTTTTATTTGTTTGCCGGCAAATAAAAGCACATTATACTATCTGATAGCAAACTAATAATAAGGAGAAATTGTATGGAATTACAAGGAATGCCTTTACTCGGGGATAAATTCCCGGAATTGAAAGTGCTCACTACGCGTGGCACAATGACTCTGCCCAACGATTTGGCAGGCAAATGGTTCGTATTATTCAGTCATCCGGCTGATTTTACTCCCGTCTGCACAACAGAGTTTGTCGCTTTTCAAAACCTCTATAAAGAATTTCGCGCGCTCAATTGCGAGCTAGTTGGAATGAGTGTGGACCAAGTATTCTCTCACATCAAATGGGAAGAATGGATCAAAGAAAACATAGGTGTGGAGATCGAATTCCCCATCATCGCCGATACCGGAGCCGTGGCAAATCGTCTGGGTTTGATCCATCCCGGAAAAGACTCAAACACCGTAAGAGCGGTATTCATCGTGGACGATAAAGGCACGATCCGCATTATTCTTTATTATCCCCAAGAACTGGGACGCAATATGCAAGAAATCCTGCGTGCCGTGAAAGGAATGCAATATAGCGATAAGAACAAATGCGCTATGCCGGCCGACTGGCCAAACAACGGCATCATCAAGGATCATGTGATTGTGCCCCCGCCCAAAAGTGTTGATGGAGCAAACGAACGCAAAGCCAAAGCCAAAGCCGGAGAAATGGAATGCTTTGACTGGTGGTTCTGCCATCGTAAAGGTTAAGCCTGATAACCCAACCAATTAATATGCCCGCCCCAAAGAGCGGGCATTTTCTTTTTCAGATCAGATCTCTTCCATATCCTACCCGGATATCATCAGCATACTTATATTGCGCCTGCTCGATAGGCCATGTCCATCCATGGCAGCAGTCTCCCGGAGCATTTCCCCAAACAACAAATGGAACTGATATGACGTTGTGGACAATTTTTTCTGCTACAGGAACATAGTGTTTGTGCTTGACATATCTAGCAGGATTTTATGTGTTGCCGAGTAGAAAGAATAGAAACAATGAAGGATAATACCATGCATAAATACCTCCTGGCCACTGTAATGCTGATTTTGGTGCTTACTTTATCCGCGCAATCCGGCGCTCGCATCGGCAACAGATATTATGAGGATAGCGAATTGGAAGAAGGCTTTGCTGCCTATCTCACCTATCTGAATCAGAGTGAAATAAGCGCTCGTGATTCGTTGGCACTGTTTTCTCGATACTTCGATGAATTGATCGGGATGCACATCTACAATTCTGCCATTGCCGAGGGCATGATTCAGGTGAGTGAGGCAGAATTGGAGCAAGAGATAATGAACAACCCGTCTCAGGGGATGTTACACATTCAGGATTTTCAGAGTGATGGCAACTTCGACATCGAAAAATATCGCCAAGCCCTACAAAACAATGCTGCCTTCAAAGAGTCCATGTTGAACTATAGCAGGGATGTCTTTGCCTACAGTAAACTGGTGCAGCACTTGAAAAGCAAAGCCACAATCGATAGCCTGCAAGTGAAAAAAGACTGGATGCAGCAGGGCAGCAGAGCTGAAGCCAAAATCATCGTTTTCGACTACAACAAGTTAGAGCATATAACCGCAGATAGCACAGATGCCCGCGTACTTTACGAACAGAACCGGGAGAATTATCGCCGTGAAAAGGGTAGGAAGCTTCTCTTTGTAGTGCTGAAAGGTGAGAGCTCCCGATCCAGCGCCAATCGTCTGGCCGAGATTGAACAAAACGGCAGGGATCTCTATACCGCAGCAGTTCAGAAAGGTCTGGCATCTGCTGCGCGTGAATTGGCATACGAGCCGCGCGAAACGCCTTACTTTTCGGCTCAGGATGAGATAATCCGTGGTATCGGCAAAGATAAGGAACTGGTGGCCAGCGTTTTCCGGGCCCAACCGGGAGATGTGCTTCCGCTATACAAAAATCCCTTTGGAGACTATTTTGTGATCCAGGTAATCGCAGAAACTGAAGAGTATTACCTTCCCTTCGAGACAGAGCGTGATCTATTGCAGCTTCAGGCCAGAGCGGAAAAACGCAAAGCCGCACTGAAAGATACTGTGCATCAATTTCTTCTCCAACATGAATATGAGCAGTATATCGATGCCGCCAAACAAGAAGGCTTTTCGATCGTGGATGCCAAAGACATCAGTCTGGATGCAGACATCAAGGGAATCGGCGATGTGGACATTCTGAAACGTACAATTTTGGGCAGTCCGAAACACGCCTTTACTCCGTTGATCGAGCATAATGGTATCTATTATCTGGCTTGGGTTCAGGAACGCAGCATCCACAATGAGCGGGCCTGGCAGTTACAAAAAGAAAAATTGCTGCATCAGGCACTTACAGAGGCTCAAAACCAGTATTTGGACAATTGGTACAGGGAGCGATTTAACCAGTTAATTATAGAGTATCCTGCTGCTTTAAAGAGCATTTATCGAAATTAAATCAAGATATAAATGTAGCCTGTAAAGAGTCGAGCTGCTCCACCCGCACAATCTGTTGGCCGCTGTAACTTTTTTGATCACAGCTATATCTCGCGGCACTTCGGTCACATCAGCCCGGTTGTTCACATCACGCTGCGAGCTTTTCCGGCAATCGCTCCCGCTCGTTTCATCCCGGATAACGCGCAGGATGCTCCCAGTCTGTTTCTGTGAACTGATTTCCGGTTGCCATATCGGCCTAAACCTCGGGGCCAATAAATTGCAGGGTAGCCACGGACGCCTAAGGCCAGAACCTGAACCGCCTATAGAACACCGGTTAACATCCATGGAATCCCAATTGAATCCGGCATTTAATCCCAAATTTTATCTCAAAGAAATCCAATTTTCAATCTCACTGTCAGCTCTGTAGACAGTGTTAATCAAGTGGTCATCAAGCGTTCATCAAGCGTTAATTATTAACGCTTGATGAAGGCTTGATTAAGAAGTGATAAACGCCGTGAATACAGGGTGAAATTGGGAGATTTCTGTGGTCTTAAGCACCAAAGTACCAAAGTACCATTGGCACCAGAGTACCATAAAACGGCAAAACTAGCGCCCATGAAATAATAACCGGAGCTAGTCGTAGCACCCGGTTCAGAAGGTCTTGCAGAACCGGTAAATAACCCTCAGAGTCCCATCGGGACGACTGTTTATATGCAGCACCGTTCGATAGCCACAGGTTATTCCGCCAACGCGCCAGCTTCGCACCAAGGACGAACATCGTGAGTTTTTGGGGTGAAAGAAACGAGATACACCAACATGCTATTT
>ENA-UOOM01000323-UOOM01000323.1-fermentation-metagenome-genome-assembly--contig:-NODE-323-length-57318-cov-5.072036_pt1 | contig 57318 bp, 55 predicted proteins | sample MGYA00245781_ERZ724031 | MGnify/ENA primary metagenome ERZ724031 (study PRJEB28704, sample SAMN03018317) | fermentation metagenome | biome: anthropogenic terrestrial biome; feature: soil; material...
CGTCAAAGGTTGCATTTACTTTGTCCGCCCACGAGATCATTTAAGTATTTCGTCTAAGTCAAGATCATTCAAGAGATAAACGCAGCCAGTTAAGAAGATGCAAAGCAGCAGCTTCTTTAATTCGAAGTCTGTTCCCGCTTAAGTGGAGTTCTTTGGTTTCAGTACCACCATAGCTGGAAAGTGACAAATAAATCAAACCAACCGGCTTTTGCCTTGTTGCTCCGCCTGGCCCGGCGATTCCGGTTATAGCAGCTCCAATGTCTGCGCCTGAAATTTTTCTAATGCCTTCTGCCATCTCATATGCAGTTTGCGAACTGACTGCTCCATATTTCTTTAATGTATCCTCTGAAACTCCCAAGCGTTTCACCTTTGCTTCATTGCTGTAGGTCACACAGCTTTCCAACAGTACATCTGAAGCACCGGGAATATTGGTAATCAAATCTGTGACATGTCCGCCTGTACAAGATTCTGCCAGGGCCAAATACATCTCCTTTTCTCGAAGGGACTTGATAACAATCATTTCCATAGGATCGTCATCATAACCATATACTGCATTTCCCAATCTGCTTTCAATATCTTTCTGCACAGGCACTATCATCTTCTCTGCTTCCTGTCGAGAAGCCGCTTTCGCTGTAATGCGCATTTTTACCTCACCGGCACCAGCTAGAGGTGCAATAGTAGGATTGCTCTGTTTCTGAAGCAAATCTTTGATTTTAGCTTCTACAGAGGACTCTCCAACACCAAAAATTCGCAGTACCCGAGAGTATATCTCATCCACGGTTTTTCCAGCCAGGTATGGCTTCACTTCATTGACAAACATGGGTTGTAATTCAGAAGGCGGGCCTGGGAGTATGATATGGATCCTGTCGTTTTTCTCTATAATAGCTCCAGGAGCAGTACCATTGTCATTTTTCAAGACAATGGCTTCTTTTGGAAACAGCGCTTGTTTTTTATTGTTATCTGTCATCTCTCTACCCATAGTTGTGAAATAGCTCTGAATTCGATTTAAGCTGGGCTCATGAATTTCAAGTTCCATTCCAAGAAATTCTGCCATGGTTTCCTTGCTTAGATCATCCATAGTAGGACCCAGGCCACCGGTAGTGATAATTATATCAGATCGGTCTGCAGCTAATCTAAGAGCTTCCATGATTCGCTTGCGGTTATCTCCTACTACCGTATGCCAAAATACATCTATACCAAGTGTTGATAACTGTTCAGATATGAATTGTGCATCTGTGTTGACAATCTGACCTAACAGCAATTCGCTTCCAATTCCAATGATTTCTGCGTTCATAAAAACCTCCTGTTTTTATAGACATTGTTTCGTTACTTCAGCTTTCCATCTTTCCATTTGAATATGCCCCTGTTTTTATAAATATAATCTACACCTGAAATAATGGTTATCAGGACTGAAACATATAAAGCAATCTGATCAAACGGGATACTTAAATAACGAAAAGGAAAATTGTCCAACAACAGCGCCATTACTGCAATAATTTGGGTTACAGTTTTCAATTTTCCCCACACGCTGGCAGCAATTACCTTTCCCTCTGTGATTGCCAGCAGACGAAAACCGGTTATTATAAACTCGCGGCTGATAACTATAATGACAGCTATGGCAGAAACCTTACCCATTTCAACCAGGATAATTAATGCAGAAGCAACTAATAGCTTATCGGCCAGAGGATCCATAAACTTTCCAAAATTAGTTACTTCGTTTCTCTTTCTTGCAATATGACCATCCAGGCTGTCTGTAGAAGCCGCCAGTAAGAATACAAATGCTGCTGCGTAGATATGGTATGGAAAAGGTATAATAAGGAGAGCTATAAATATTGGTATAAGTAAAACTCGTATAATTGTTATTTTATTTGCTAAATTCATAAGCTTCCCCCAATATATCATAATCAAATATCCTGGTGATTTTTGTGACTACAAAATCTCCTGCTTTCAGTGGCGATGGACTGGTAACATATACCAACCCGTCAACCTCGGGTGCTTCACCATAGGAACGACCATAAAAAAGCCCTTCCGATTCCATGCCCTCAATAAGAACCTCGCATTTTTGTCCTTGCCTGGCTCGCCTGAGACGTTTGGATACCTTGCTTTGAACCATCATTAAACGATTACGACGCTCTTTTTTGACAGATTCGTCTACCTGATTGGCATAAGCTGCAGCCGGGGTACTTTCTTCTCTGGAGTATGGGAAGACGCCAATATGCTGGAAATGCCCTTCTTCAACAAAATCCAACAACTCTTGAAACTCAGCTTCTCCTTCTCCAGGAAAACCTACAATCAGCGAGGTTCGCAAAATTATGTCGGGCATCTTTTTATTCAAGTTGTTCAGCAATGCTCGAATCTGGTCACTGTCTGTAATTCGATTCATCTTGGACAAAATATCCTGGTTTATGTGTTGTATGGGTATATCCAGGTAATTACAGACTTTTTCTTCTTGAGCTATGAAATCAATCAATTCATGAGTGATGCGGTCGGGATAGCAGTACATCACGCGAATCCTCTTCAAGTCCGGTAAAGCGGCCAATTCTTTCAGAAGGAGAACCAAATTGAATTCTCCATTGCTGTCCTGACCATAACGGGATACATCTTGAGCAATGATGACCAGCTCCCTGGTTCCATTTTGAACCAGGGTTTCCGCCTCTCTTTTCAAAGATGAAATTGATCTGCTGCGGAATCTCCCTCGCAGCATGGGTATAATGCAATATGAACAGTAATTATCGCAGCCTTCTGCAATTTTTAAGCAGGCAGTTATTCCATCGGTACTGAGCATACGAGGTAAACCATCTTCCACAGCTGTGGACAAATTATTCAAATAGGCGTGATGATGACCTTCATCAACCTCAGTAATAATGTCCACTATTTTTGAATAATTACCCGTACCTATCACAGCATCAATTTCGGGGATTTCTTCCATGAGTTCCTTACTATATCTCTGACCAAGACAGCCTGTGACTATAAGTATTTCACAGCTGCCTTGTTGTTTATATTTTATTTGCTCAAAAATGGCTTGTATTGACTCTTCCTTGGCAGGACCAATGAAACCGCAGGTGTTAATAATAATAATATCGGCTTCTTCAGACCGGTTGACAATTTTATAACCCTGTTGACTTAGTAAGCCCAGCATTACTTCTGTATCAACCTGGTTCTTGGCACAGCCCAAAGAAACCATTCCTATTTTGTTTCGATTACGGTGCAATTGGTAAAAGACTCCTTTCCTTTCAATTAAAATTTCTTAAATTGTTCTTCAAATTCCTCTCTGCTTATCAGTACATTTCGGGGCTTGCTTCCGTCAAATCCGCTGACCAGCCCCCGTACTTCCATTTCATCCACCAATCTGGCAGCACGGGCATAGCCTACTCGAAGCCGTCGCTGAATCATGGATATTGAAGCTTGTCCCGCATCTACTACCACTTCAATAGCTTCCGGCAGCAACTCATCATCGAAACCATTGTCACCATCTGTCTGATTCGCTAATGTTTCTTCCAATACTTCCATATTATATTGGGGACCTTCATTTTGATTCTTGATACAGGAAACTATGGATTCTACTTCCTTCTCAGTTATAAATGCACCTTGCACCCTTTTTGGCTTGTTGGAACCGGAAGGCAAATACAGCATATCGCCTTTACCCAATAGTTTCTCAGCTCCGCCAGCATCAAGTATTGTTCGGGAATCGGTTTGCGAGGAAACTTCAAAAGCTATACGGGAAGGAATGTTAGCTTTGATAACACCTGTGATCACATCTACGGAAGGACGCTGAGTTGCAATTACCAAATGGATACCTGCTGCCCTTGCCATTTGTGCCAAACGGCAAATGGCATCCTCTACTTCACTGGGAGCGATCATCATAAGATCAGACAGCTCATCAATAATTACCAATATCTGTGGAAGAGGTTTATCATTTTCGCCGATCTGTTCATTGTAACGTTCGATGTCTCGAACTCCTTTTTCAGCGAACATTTTATATCGATTCGTCATTTCCTGTACAGCCCAGTTGAGAGCCCCTGCAGCTTTTCGAGGATCGGTTACAACGGGAATCATGAGATGAGGTATACCATTAAAGGAACTTAGCTCTACCACCTTGGGGTCTACCATGATAAAACGCACCTCATCAGGAGTTGCTTTGTAGAGAATACTGATGATCAGTGAGTTTAGACATACGCTTTTCCCAGAGCCGGTAGCACCTGCTATCAACAAATGAGGCATATTCGTAATATCAGCTATTATATTATTGCCTGCAATATCTTTGCCAAGAGCAAAGGCTATCTTTGATGGGTGATTCAAAAAATTATCAGAGTCCAGAACTTCTCTCAGCATAACCGGAGATGTATCCTTGTTTGGAACCTCTATTCCAACTGCTGCCTTTCCTGGAATGGGTGCTTCTATTCGCACAGCAGGAGCTGCCAGGTTTAATGCAATATCGTCAGCAAGACTTACTATGCGGCTGACTTTAACACCTGATGCAGGTTGCAGTTCGTAACGTGTAATAACCGGACCGCAGCTTATTTGCAGTACTCTGGCAGATACGCCAAAACTTTGCAGTGTTTCTTCCAAAAGCTTCGCTGTGTTTTTAACGGATCTTTCAGTTGCTGTACTGCTTTTTTTATGCAAAGGCTCTCTTAAAAGAGAAATTGGAGGGATCATATAGGGCAGCGATTCCTGGTGAACTTCTATTTCCGGAATGGAAAGCTCGTCCTTTACTAAATGTATCTTTTGCTCCCGCTCCTTGGTTTGAATTTTTGAGATTTGTTCTTTATTTGCTTGAAAGTCTATTATCTTTATTCCCGATTTGATAAGCGGTAATTCATTGGAGGATTCAGTATGCAGAGCTGATGCAGCTTCGCTTTCACCTTGTTCATAACTTGGTTTGGGTTCGGGATCTATCAAGAAGTTGGGTAATTTCTTTTTTTGCTGCGTAATGTCATGCGAGCTCTGTTCCCGCTTTTTCATTCGATTTTCTCTTGAATCAGCCAGGGTTTTTGCTGCCTGATCCAGCTTGAGACTGTGAGAAATGCGAATGCCCATTTGCTTTAGCGATAGATTGGTTAATAACAGCGGGCTGATAAGGGCAGCAGTTATAAAAAAGATAAATGCTCCCGGCAGACCAAAAAGAGAATAAATCATATAAACAACAGGTGCGCATACTGCTCCTGCCCCTATTGACAAAGCTTCCTTACCTCCGGCATAGGAAGCAGCAATAAATGAAGATACGTTTTGAGAATCAAACTGCTTGAAATAAAGCAGATGGATAAAACAAAAGAAAAAATAAATGGATAGTATGGACAACAGCATCTTGGATCGATTTATCTTCTTGGAACGGGCTGCAATTACGAGTATACCGATGATTATTATTGTTACCGGCAGTATATAGGATATAATACCAAAAAGCCCCTTCACTATCGGATAAGCCCACAAACCTACTACTCCTGCAGAGTTGCCTTGACTATATATGGTCAGGGTTAGAAAAAGACCCAACGAAACAATAAGCAGACCTATTATTTCATGTATGCCGCTATTATTGGTGTTCACTGCTTTTTTTCTTTTTTTTCTCATAATACCACCTCATTAATCCATATTCGACGGGTGATTCATTATATCCTGCTTGCACCTGCCATAATATGGAACATAATAGCATGTTTTCAACGCATTTTATTATACCACCTCTTTCATTATGTTTCCATGTAAGCATGAAAAAAGTCTCGGGGCTATTCCCGAGACGTCAATGTGTAAGTAATTTCCATTCCAGGCTGGATTGATGGATTCAAGTAGTGTTTCAGGTTTGTAGTAAGTATTCTATTGATAACAACAGTTTTCTCGTCCTTTTTTATTACCTCCATTGGTACACCTTGCCATATAAGCTCTATTGTTTTTACCGGTTCGGCATCTTGATTTTTCCATATAAGATTCGAATCAACTATGGTATGCAGTATCACTTTTCATTCTCCTCTATCTTGCTGTTCTTCTTTTTTCTTTGATCAATTTTTTAAGTTTGGATAAGGCTTCATGTAGACCTCCTACTTCGTTGATAAGTCCATTTTCCACAGCATCTGAACCTATTAGAACAGTCCCCACTTCATTAGCCAACTCTCTTGTATTATACAGCAGTTCATTTAGTCTTTTTTTACTAATAGAAGCGTGATCCGTAATAAAATTGGATATTCGCTTTTGCATCTTGTCGAAATATTCATAGGTTTGCGGACCGCCTATTACCAAACCTGTCATGCGTATTGGATGAATTGTCATGGTAGCAGTAGAAGCTATAAAAGAATAATTGGTGCATACAGAAAGAGGCACACCAATACTGTGGCCACCGCCTAAAATCAACGAAACCGACGGTTTGGACATGGTGCTGATCATTTCTGCAATTGCCAAACCTGCTTCCACATCGCCTCCAACCGTGTTCAATATCAATAGAAGACCCTCTATTTCCTCACTTTGTTCTATAGCTGCCAGTTGAGGCAATACATGTTCATATTTTGTTGTTTTGTTCTGAGGTGGCAGCACCATATGACCTTCGACTTGCCCGATAATGGTCATACAATGAATATTATTACCAATTGCCGAGGTGGGTATAACCGGAGCGCCCATTTCCTTAATATTTGCTGCAGTGTTCACAGAAGATTGTTTCTTTTCATGTTGATACGGATTGCCCGGCCTCTCCTTGGGCTCATCAGTCAGCATCGGATTGTTTGGATGGTTCTGCTTGCCTTTTTCACTCTTCTTTTCATAGCTGTTCATATAGTTCAATTTCCTCCGTTATTTGAAAAACAGCATTTGTTTTCCGGATAGTCGTGCTCATTTAGTATTACCTGATGTTATAAAATAATGAGCCTTTCGGCTCATTATTGCTTTCTTCTTACTGCTGATAGAGCTTAAACTCTTCATGCAATGCCAGTACTGCTGGTACTGTATCTTCCCCTTTGACCAGGCAGGAAATTGTGGAATGGGAGTCGGAAGTTTGCAGTACTTCAATTTGCTTGCTTCTCATTGCCAGAATGATCCGAGACATAACCCCGGGCACACCTCGCATCCGCTCTCCTACTGCGGAAATTTTGCTGCAATTCATTAATACCCGGCTTGGTTTGGCAACAACATTCAGCACTTGCAAGGCTTTGTCGGTAATATTTCCTTCTATGGTGAATATCATCTTTTCCGGAAAAATGTTAATGATATCTATGCTGATATTATTATCGGCCAGGCAATGAAGTACCTCGTTTTGTTCTTCTATTCCTCTCTTGGTATCTATGCTGATCTGTGTTCTTCCAGTTACGTGAGCAACACTGGTTATAACTCGCTCCGGCCTATAAATTTGTATATCCTGCTTTCTTACTGCTGGAGTAGATATTATAGTGCCGGGAGAATCTGTCATAGAATTTTTAATTAGCACTGGGATTCCAGAACGCATTGCAATCTCTACTGCTTTAGGATGAATCACCCTGGCGCCCTGATCCGCGATTTGAAATATTTCCGTATAAGATATATGACTAATCGTAACGGCATTTGATACAATACGAGGATCAGCTGTCATAATCCCATCCACATCAGTATATATTTCAATAAGCTCAGCATTTAACGCTTCTCCCAAAGTGACAGCTGTTATATCGCTTCCACCTCTGCCCAAGGTTGTAATCTCACCTGTTTTTGCAGCCCCTTGGAAACCTGCTACAACAGGTATTTTCCCCTGCTCCAATGCATTAAGGAGGAAACTGGGTTTTACATCAAGGATTTCAGCATTACCAAAGTTGGTGTCGGTGATAATTCCAGCCTGCCAGCCGGTTAATGCTATGGAATCATAACCCTTACTTCTTAAGGTATTGGCAATGACTACTGAAGACATAATTTCTCCCATAGACATGGCAATATCCATATCTCTTGGATGGGTGTTCTCATAGACAGCCTGCAGAAATTCTATCAATGTATCAGTAGCATATGGCTCGCCCTTTCTGCCCATTGCTGAGACCACAACAACTGTTTTGTATCCACTTTTTTGGGCTGCAATAATTTTTTGTACAGTCATTTCTCTATTTTCCGGCTTTGCAACCGAAGTACCGCCAAATTTCTGTATGATGATTCTCATAGGCACCTCCTATATTTGCCTCAACTTCTTTTGCACAATCCTATTATAGACGTTTTTTCTCAATTATTACAGGCTGAATTTGAATTTTTTTTAATGCCATCAGTGAAGCATCCAATAAACGATCTAAATCAGCTGTCAGTGAATTTGGCTTGTTAATAGGATCATCCTGGTAAAAGGGTATCATAAACACATTCTTCGTATTTATAATCATTCCAACATTTTTTGCATTGTTTCCCAATCCGTCATTGGTAGCTATAGCTAACAACAACGGTCTTTGGTTGCGCAAATGGGCTTTTGCTGCCATTAACACTGGTGTGTCAGTGATAGCATTTACCAGTTTTGCCAGTGTGTTTCCTGTACAAGGTGCAACTATCATTAAATCCATTTTTTTGATAGGTCCAAAAGGTTCTGCTTCAACTATTGTATCGACTACATACCTTCCAGTAATTTCTTCTACCTTGTCTCTAAAATCTTTGGCACTTGTAAAACGAGTATTTGCTGTTGCTGTATTGAATGAAAAAATTGGGTATAAATTCGCACCCTGTTCCTTCAATTTTTCCAATTGACCCAGTGTTTTTTCAAAAGTACAATGAGAGGCTGTAACACAAAAACCAATTTTAATACCTTTTAAAAGCACATATCATCCCTCCACGCTTTACAAATCTCTCAATATTTCCTGAATGACTGAACATATAATAGCAGCAGCTGTTTTAGATGCCACTTGTCCAGGCAGACCTAAATCCAGGGAGGCGGATAAGCCAAATTCCCTAGCTGCTTCAAAGTCTACTCCTCCGGGATGGGATGCCAAATCGATAATAATGCAATTTGAGTTGATCTTTTCAAGCTTGTTTCGATCCAATATTAATGCGGGTATTGTATTGAATATAATGTCTTGATCTTTTAAAACAGAATCCAACTCTTTAAGAGATACTGCTTTACAGCCGCTCTCTTCAATCCATGCCAGATCTTCATTTTTTCTGGCTTCTATGGAAACCTGAGATCCAATTCCGTGAAGCATTCTGGAAAGCACACGGCCTATACGGCCAAATCCTAGAATTAGAATTTTGGCTCCATGAAGTGTTATATCAGTCCTTTCCATAGCTCTTTGAATAGCTCCCTCAGCCGTAGGAATGGCATTACGTATGGAAAAGGATTCCTCTTTTAACAAATCATAGCCAAGGACTGAATACTGTTTACACAAGTTTTCAATTTCCTTATCCTGTTTTCCAAAAATCACTCTGGTGCCCTGCCTTAATTTTGAAAACAAAGCCTTTGGCTCTATATGAACATCTTTATCGATAATATGGATGAAACCTTCTTGATTCTTATATGGAATAGGAAGCATAACTACCTGGGATTGAAACAACTCTGAATGTAATTCCTGATAATTTTCTATACTCTCATGTTCCATAACTTCCAATCCAAAAACTCTAACCAGCGAACTGGCTTCTGATAAAATGATAGCAGCTTCTTTTTGTCGATTGTCACCGCCAATAAAGGTAAATTCCATCTTCCTCACTCATCCCTACCCCCTGGTTTGTAGTACTAACATCATATGTGGATGTATTGGAGAAGGTGTATGACCTATGAAACAGGCATAAAAAAAAGGAGGTAATTTCATACCTCCAGTGCTATTGTATATGAGTCAGTAATTCTTATTCTTTTAAAGTATCTGTTACAGTTCCTATACTATAATCATCGGCTTGTAATTTTTTAATAATTACAGGCAGTGCAGTTACTGTATCCGCTGTAGGATGCATTAGAACTAAAGCGCCGTTATGAGGATTCTTCATCACTCGTGCGATGATTTTATCTGTTCCGTCTCTTCTCCAATCTATGGTATCGATGCTCCACATAATAGTTTGATAGCCAAGTGAATCAACGGCTTTTAAAGTTGTTTCATTATACTCTCCATAGGGCGGTGCGAACAAGGTAGTTTTGATTCCAGTAGTGGATTCTATTACTTTTTCCGTATCCATTATCTCCTTACGGTTCTTCTCCAAATCAAGTTGAATATGATGCTTATGAGCATAACCATGGTTCCCTAGTTCATGCCCTTCTACTGCTATGCGTTTTAAAAGATCTGGGTTATCTTTTGCCCATTCTCCCCCAATAAAAAAAGTAATCAGAATATTATGCTCTTTGAAGATGTCGAGCATAGGCTCTATGTACTCAGTACCCCATACGACATTACACTCAAATGCAATAATCGGATTGCTTTCGTTTCCTTTATAAATTGCCTGCTTCTCTGCAGGATTTAAAACACTAATGGCTTCTGTCGAATTTAATAACAAGAGAAGTATAATAGCAAATGAAATAACCAACGCCTGGGTAAGAGTTTTTCTTTTAAAGGGGATAAAGACAAATTTCATGGAACCACCTCCATATCTCTACATATAATTGATATTCAATGACAGCAAAGATATGAACAAAAAATAAAGAAACATAAACTTAAAAAAGTTTATGTTCCTTTGTTAGTGAGATCGTTGATTTCCACTGGACCTCCTGGTATTTTCTCTAGTGGTTCTTTCTGGTGGCGGCAAAGTATCCTTGTGGGAGAGATTTATCCTTCCCTGACTGTCAATTTCAGTTACCTTAACTTCGATTTCATCTCCAACCTTAACTACATCCTCCACCTTCTCAACTCTGTGATGAGCCAATTTAGAGATGTGTACCAACCCTTCCTTACCAGGAAGTATTTCTACAAATGCGCCAAAATTCATAATTCTAACTACTTTACCGGTATAGACTTCTCCTGCTTCCACGTCCTTTGTTATTCCTATGATGATCTTAAGGGCTTTTTCAGCAGCCTCTTGATTTGGCGAGGAAATGAAAACACGCCCATCATCTTCAATATCGATTTTAACTCCGGTTTCTGCAATAATTTTGTTGATGACCTTGCCGCCGGCTCCAATTACATCGCGGATTTTATCCGGATGAATGTTGAAGTTAATAATCTTTGGAGCATAAGGTGATAGATTTTCACGGGGTTTATCTATTACTTCCAGCATGGAATCAAGAATACGCAATCTGCCTATTCTTGCTTGTTCCAGAGCTTCGGCTAAAATTTCACGACCTATGCCGTCGATTTTAATATCCATCTGGATTGCTGTAATTCCTTTATCCGTACCGGCTACTTTAAAGTCCATATCGCCCATATGATCTTCAAGACCCTGGATATCAGTTAAAATGGCAACCTTGTCGGAATCTTCGTTTTTAATCAAGCCCATAGCCACACCAGCTACAGGTGCTTTTACCGGCACGCCGGCATCCATTAAAGCCAAGGTGCTTCCGCATACACTTGCCATAGAACTGGAGCCGTTTGAACTCATAACTTCAGAAACCAGACGAAGGGTATAGGGGAAATCTTCAGGTGATGGAATCATTGGCTCCAATGCCCGTTCTGCCAAAAAACCATGACCAATTTCCCGCCGCCCCGGTCCTCTTGAGGTTCGAGCTTCTCCTACACTATATTGTGGAAAATTATAGTGGTGGATATATCTTTTGTATTCGTCTTCCCATAGACCATCGAGAACTTGAACATCGCCTATAGAGCCCAATGTACATACTGTGAGTACTTGCGTTTGCCCTCGCTTGAATAGACCAGAACCATGCACTCTTGGCAGGAGCCCGACTTCTGATGATAACGGGCGAATTTCTGTTTTTGTTCTTCCATCAGGGCGTATACCTTCGTTTAGAATAAGGTTTCTTACTATTTCCTTGGTAATGTTATTGATTAATTCATCAATTTCTTTCTCTCTTTCCGGGAATATCTCAGAGAAATGTTCCAATATTCGCTCAGTAGCTGTCTTCATGTTTTCTTCCCGTACTTGTTTTTCTGATGCCTGTACTGCTTCTTGCAGCTTTTCTGTAGCATATTCCCGTACCTGCTTCTCCAAGTCAGCTTCTGGTACAAAGGAAATGTAATCCATTTTAGCTTTTCCAACTTCCTGAATGATTTTCTTCTGGAAGCTGACCAAATCTTTAATGTAATCGTGAGCAAACATAATTGCTTCCAGCATTTCCTGTTCTGTCAGTTCACTGCAGCCGGCTTCTACCATCATGATGGCGTCCTTTGTTCCGGATACTATCAAATCCAGTTTGCTTTCTTCTCTTTGTTTACTGTTGGGATTTATGATATATTCTCCGTCAATCATACCAACAGCAACAGCACCGGTAGGACCGGAAAAGGGAATATCCGATATGCTGAGAGCTACGGATGACCCTATCATGGCAAACACTTCCGGTGGATATTCAGGGTCGATGGAATGAGGTGCTGCAATTACTACAACATCATTTCGAAAACCTTCGGGAAACAAGGGACGTAATGGTCTGTCGATGAGCCTTGAAGTTAAAATTGCCTTTTCTGTAGGGCGGCCTTCCCTCTTTATAAAGCCTCCTGGAAGGCGACCAACAGCGTACATCTTTTCTTCAAAATCAACGCTGAGTGGAAAAAAATCAATTCCTTCCCGCGGAGTGTCCGAAGCGGTAGCCGTTACAAATACCACGGTGTCACCAAAACGTACCGTACAAGCACCATTGGCCTGTTCTGCAAGCTTCCCCACCTCAATACTCAGGGCTTGTCCAGCTAATTCAGTCTTATAAATTTTATGTTCCAAGTAGTAACCTCCTTTCGCATTGTTTCAATGCGATATCAACAAATAGTTGACTTAAAATGTATTATTTCCACAATGTCGCTTGTTAATCAAAGCTTACTGTGTCTTACAAATATTACCACGCCTTAATAAAAGGGAGCGGGATTTCCGCTCCTAAGCTTATTTTCTTAAATTAAGTTTTTCGATAATATCCCTGTAACGATTGATATTTTTCTTAGCCAAATAATTCAGCAGGCCTCTTCGACGACCAACCATCATAAGCAGACCTCTTCTGGAATGGTGATCTTTTTTGTGTACTTTCAAATGCTCATTCAGGTGATTGATTCGTTCAGTTAATATGGCAATTTGAACCTCGGCGGAACCTGTATCACCATCATGGAGTTTGTAAGCATCAATAATTTCGTTCTTTTTCTTCTGATCCATGATTTTCACCTCCTTAATATAAATCGCCAGTATCCCAGTAAAGCGTTGGAGATTCGCCAAACCGGGAAATTGGTTTGCTAATCAATGTCAGCTGTAAAAACATTCTATCATGACTTGGTTTTTTTGTAAATCAACTTTTTTGCTTTTATCCAATCCTGCTCCATTTGAAGTATCAAATCTCTGGGATCATTAAACTTGATTTCTCCGCGCAACCAGTCACAGAACTGGATTTGAATTTTCTCCTCGTATAAGTTTTCATAAAAATCCAGTAAATAGGTTTCAATATGAACGTCTCCCTTTGAAAAGGTAGGGTTTGTACCAACACTGGTCAATCCCCAATATTCATTATTTTTATATTTACAATTGGTTAAGTATACACCGTTTTTAGGAATCACTTTTCCAGAAGAATAACGAAGATTTGCTGTTGGAAAACCCAGACTCTTCCCTCGTCCATGACCGTGAATCACAGTACCGTTGATGGCATATGGCTTTGTCAGTAATTCTGCTGCAACTGCCACACGACCATCCATGATTAATTTTCGAATTAAAGAGCTGCTTACCACCTCACCCCCTCGTTTTACGGAGGGAACACATATAAGATCCCAGTTCTTGTTTTCTGCAGCTTGCTCCAGGTGGATATGATTTCCTGCGCCTTTGTGTCCAAATCTATAATCAAAGCCAACTACAAGACTTTTAATATGAAAATTATTAAACAGCTGATCTAAAAATGTGTCAGGTGTCTGATGGGAAAAATACTTATCAAAAGAATTCAATACAAGTACATCAATTCCCAGCTTCGTTAACTCTTTTATCTTTTCGCCCAGGAGCATTATTTGTGGAGGCTCCATTTCTGGTTTTAGATGCTTTAAAGGATGACTAAAGAAGGTATATACTATGCTTTGATATCCAAATTGCTCCTTTTTAGCCTGAAGTTTCTGAACAAGCTTTCTATGACCTAAATGGATTCCATCAAAAGTGCCCAGTGCTATGGCAGAGGGAAGGTCGGTTTTATAATTTCTGTCGTAGTTGAAAATTACTTTCATAGTTTCCTCATATCAATACAGACTTCATTTTAACTATCTTATGCTTATCTTTATCCATGGAAATATAACCAATTCCCATAAAGGTATCACCGCAAAAGATACTATAAAATTTATTACTGCAGCTGCTTGCATTATTCGTGGTAATCATGTTGTTCACACTCACCGAATTTCCATGACTAATCTTTTCTTTACATTCTTCTCTCAGAACAATGGATGGAATAATAGGCTTAAGGGCCTGTTCCATAGGAATTAACATGCTCGAAAGACTCCCTTCGCTCCTGGCTGTCAGGATTTCATCCAGGGTATGAGAGTTCTCCAGGGAAAAGCTTCCGCTTGCCATTCTTATCAAATGCTGCATTGTGCCTCCACAGCCCAGCCAACTTCCTATGTCTCTGCATAATGAACGGATATAAGTTCCTTTTGAGCAGGTGGTTTCAAATTGTACAATATCCGGAGGCGTAAAAGAAAGAAACCTGCTTTCTCTAATTAGTATTTTTCTGGGTTTCCGTTCTACTTCTATGCCTTTTCTTGCTAATTCATAAAGTTTTTTTCCATCAAGCTTTATAGCAGAATACATAGGCGGGGTTTGATTTTGCTCCCCTTGAAAGACCTTCAAGGCTTCCTTTATCTTTTCAAGTGATGGGATTGCATTGTTTTTTGAGATTATATTACCCGTTAAATCTGAAGTATCAGTGCTTAATCCAAGTTTCAAATGACAACAGTACACCTTGTCTCCTTGCATGATATAATCCGAAATTCGTGTGGCCTTCCCCAAACATATTGGTAAAACACCTGCAGCCTCAGGATCCAAGGTACCGGTATGACCGACTTTTTTTATCTCCAGCTCTCTTCGAAGGAATACTACTACATCACTGGAAGTCATCCCAGGTGGTTTTAAAACGTTAATTATTCCAGTCAATTATAATCCTCCAAAGCTATTCTGGCTGCATATAAAACTCCAGCCCTGGCCTGTTCGATATTCATATTTAAACTGGCTCCTGCAGCTGCCCTGTGACCGCCGCCTTCAAACTGTTCAGCCAGCTTGCTGACATCAATCCCGCCTTTGGAACGAAAGCTGATTCTTACAGTTCCATCATTCATTTCCTTCAATAAAATTCCCAACTCAACTCCGATAATATCCTTTGCATAGTTGACAATGTTTTCTATTTCGGACTCCACAGCACCTGTTGCGAAAAGATCTTCTTGTGTAATGCTTATTATGGCTATTCGATTGTCATCATAGAGGGTCAGGGAACTCAAAGCTCTTTCCAATAGACGAACACGCTCCAGACGATTGGTTTTGTAAAGGTGGGTGTTAATTTGCTCCACATCAATCCCACAATCTACCAATTCTGCTGCAATACGATAAGAATGTGCTGTGGTGTTGCAAAAACGGAATCCGCCAGTATCTGTAGATATGGCAGTGTAAAGTGCTTCTGCAATATCCCTGCATGGTTTATCTGTAAAAGCTCTTACCAGCCTGTATATGATTTCTCCCGTAGCTGCTGCTTTGGGATCCACCAAATTGGTTTTTGCATACAAAGTATTGCTGATATGATGATCAATATTAACTGTATGAATAGCAGACAGGTAATCGTTGGAAAATATGCCTAAACGCTCTTTATCGCTGCAATCTATAGCAATGTTGAGGTCATAATCCATTTCTTTTTTATATTTTGCCTGAAATAGTTCTGTTCCCATAAGAAACTGCAAATAAGCAGGCACTTTATCCTGGCAATATACATCAACTGATTTTCCTGTAATCTTAAGCAAATGAGCTAATGCCAAACAAGAGCCGATGGCATCGCCATCGGGCTGTATATGTGTAAAAAGTGCTACTTGATTTGAACCATGAATATAAGTGAGGATGGACTCAATAGACATCATCATCATCCTGCCTGATATTCAGCTCATTCAACTTCTTGTTAATTTCCACGCTATACTCAATGGAATGATCGGAAACAAATTGAAGCTCCGGTGTATAACGGATATCCAATCGATTTCCCAGTTCTCTTCGTATAAAGCCGGCAGCTTTTTTCAAACCTTCCATGGTAGCCTCTCTATCTTCTTCGCTGCCTAATACGCTTATATAGATTTTGGCATAACGCAAATCCCCTGCTACTTCCGCTTTCACAACGGAGGTCACCTGGGAAACTCGAGGGTCTTTTACCGAGCTGCGGATAATATCACTGATTTCCCTGCGTATCTCTTCCGAAATCCGGTTGATGCGGTATTTTGCCATAATCTATCAACCTCTCTCTTATCTTTTGATTTCTTCCATTATAAAGGCTTCAATAACATCCTCTTCTTTAATGTCGTTAAAGTTTTCCAATCCAATTCCACATTCATAGTTGGAGGCAACTTCACGAACATCATCCTTGAAACGCCTTAATGAATCTATATTCCCTTCATATATTACAATACCGTCACGAACAACACGTGCACCAGCACTTCTGGTTATCTTACCATCGCTTACATAAGAACCTGCAATTGTACCAATGCCGGATACCTTAAAAGTAGTTCGTACGGATGCATGACCAATTACAACTTCCTTAAACTCGGGATCCAGCAGTCCTTTCATGGCTGCTTCTATATCTTCGATGGCATTATAGATTACCCTGTAGGTTCGAATATCGATTTCTTCCCGTTCTGCCAAATCCACTGCATTGATTGAAGGTCTTACATTAAAACCGGTTATGATGGCATTGGAAGCTGATGCAAGTAAAACATCAGATTCTGTTATAGCTCCTACACCGCCATGAATGATTCTAATCCGCACTTGCTCGTTGCTTAGTTTTTCCAGAGCCTGTTTGATTGCTTCTACGGATCCATGTACATCTGCTTTAATTATGATGTTCAAGTCCTTGACTTCTCCCTCTTTCAGTTGGCTGAACAGCTCATCCAGCGAGGTTCTGGCAGTTATATTTACCTGTTGTGCCTTTACTTTATCTCTACGCTCTTCACTGACTTGTTTAGCCAGCTTATCGTCTTCTACAGCATACATGATGTCCCCTGCGGCTGGTACTTCGTTTAAACCCAATACCTCAACCGGAATGGAAGGACCGGCATCTTCGATTCTTCTACCTTTGTCATCTATCATGGCTCTGACTCTCCCATAGGTGGTACCGGCTACTATGGAGTCTCCGATTCGAAGGGTGCCATTTTGAACCAGAATTGTAGCAACAGGTCCGCGACCCTTATCCAATTCTGCTTCCACAATCGTACCTTTCGCAAAGCGCTTGGGGTTTGCTTTCAAGTCCTGAACCTCTGCTACCAACAGAATCATTTCCAGGATGTCATCGATTCCCTCTTTTTTTAATGCTGATACAGGTACGGCAATGGTATCACCACCCCATTCTTCAACCAATAAACCATGCTCTGTGAGTTCCTGTTTAATTCTCTCAGGATTGGAAGTTGGTTTATCCATTTTATTGATAGCGACTATGATAGGTACTTCGGCTGCTTTAGCATGATTGATAGCTTCTATTGTTTGAGGCATGACGCCGTCATCTGCTGCTACAACCAGTATGGCGATATCGGTCACCTGAGCTCCTCTGGCTCTCATAGAAGTAAATGCTTCATGACCGGGGGTATCAAGGAAAGTAATGCTTTTATCATTAACATTAACTGTATAAGCACCTATATGCTGTGTTATGCCACCAGCTTCTGCATCTGTTACACGGGCATTTCGAATGGCATCCAACAAAGAAGTTTTGCCATGATCTACGTGTCCCATTACTGTCACAACAGGAGGTCTTTCAGTTAAATCCTTTTCCTCATCTTCGATGTCAACATCCTCCAACTGCTCTTCATAGGACTTTACCGCTTTACGTTCCAGCTCAATATTGAACTCAGAGGCTATCAGGTTAGCTGTATCGTAATCCAGTTCCTGATTAATTGTGGCAAGTACACCAAGTCCCAATAATTTTTTTATTATTTCGGATACTTGTATTCCAATTTTCTCAGACAGTTCTTTAACTGTTATGAAATCACCCATAGTAATAGCTTTTTTCCTTTCAGGAGGCGGAGCAGCTGGTTTTGCTTTCTTATCTTTCTTTGTTCTTCTTGGCTTTTTCTGGAGCATGTCTATATTTCTGTCCTGCCAATAATCCTTTTTGCCTCTTCGATTCCTGTCACGACTTTGATCGCCATATCTCGGTGCAGAACCTTTACTGCTGTCAGCCTTTTCTTTATCTGCTACAGGCGGCTGGGAAAGGAATTTGTCAATAATATCTCCACGGTAAGTTTGCTGCTGCTTGTTAGCGCTATGAGACTTTCTATCTTTTTTGGTGCCTGCAGACTGCTCGGCACTTGCTGGTTTTCCTGGTCTTTCTGTTCTTGTCTGCTGTTTGCTCGCCGAAGCTGCAGACTTGTCTGTTGGTTGTTTGGGATCCATTACCGGTTTATTCTGTTCCTGTTCTTTTCTCTTGTCTCTCTCCTGCTGTTCTCTCTTCCGTTGTTCCTTTATTTGTTTTTCTTTTTCTTTCTTCTCCAACTGTTCTTTTTCCTGCTTGTCTTTCTTCCGCTGTTCCTCTATTTGTTTTTCTTTTTCTTCATTCTCCAACTGCTCTTTTTCCTGCTGCTGCAGTTTTGCCAGTCTCTCAATTTCAAGTCGAGATTCCTCTTCTTTATTTTTGGTATCTGCAATTATCTCTTCTTGTTTTCTCTTGTCTTCCAGCTCACGGGCTTTCTGCTCTGCTTTTATTTTAGCTTCATTTAGTAAATGGAAATATTGATCCATATCGGATTTCAACTCATCCAATTTACCGGACAGCCCCTTCATATTCTTACTAATTTCCTTCGTCGTTTCATACAAGTTTATTCTTGCCATTATCTATCACCCCCGTGCTGGATTTCTTGATATTTTTTCAGCAGCAATTTCTTGAATACAGGATCTGATACTGCCAATAAAGTCCTGCTGTGTTTTCCAATTGCGCTTCCCAGTTCATCTTTATCGCCTGTAATTATCAGCGGAATATTTCGATTGGTACATAGATGGGTAAATTCATCTATTGTGGCTTCCGAGGCTTCCTCGCTGATTATGAGCAAGTGAACCTTTCCGGATCGAACAGCACTTTCACATTGCATGCTGCCGGATATCATCTTTCCCGCTTTTTGACACAAACCTAAAAGAGATAAAAACTTATCGTTAATCAACTTCACCTTCATTCAACTGTGCTTTAAGTTTCTCATACACTTCCTGTTCTATTTTGATTGAAAAAGCTTTCTCAAGCTGTCTGCGTTTAGCTGCCATATCCATACAAATCTGATTTTTGCATAGATAAGCGCCTCTGCCGGGAACTTTTCCTTTTAAATCTATATTAATTTCCCCTTCAGGGCTTTTCACTACTCGAATGAGCTCTTTTTTAGCTTTCATTTCATGACATGCTATACACATTCTCATTGGCGTTTTCCTTTTTTTCAATAAATATCACCATCACCTTGTTCTATATCCGATATACTGCTATTTATGAGCTGCATTTGAGTCTGGCTTTTAATATCAATTTTCCAACCGGTCAGTTTGGCAGCCAACCTTGCATTTTGACCTTCTTTACCGATGGCAAGGGACAATTGGTTGTCTGGTACGATTACCACAGCCGATTTGTCATCAAGGTTGGGGAGCACCGTTAATACACGTGCCGGACTCAGCGCACTGGAAATATAATCGACAGGATCATCACTCCATTTGATGATATCTATTTTTTCTCCCCTGAGCTCCTCTACAATACGCTGAACCCGGGTACCTCTGTGACCTACGCAGGAACCCACAGGATCAATTTCTTTTTCATCCGAGTAGACGGAAATTTTTGTACGGGAACCAGCTTCGCGAGAGATATTTTTAATGATTACTTCTCCTCTGATAATTTCTGGAACTTCGAACTCAAACAGTCTTTTAACCAAACCGGGATGAGTTCTGGAAACGATAATCTGAGGACCTTTAGTTGTTTTCTTCACCTCTGTTACATAAACTTTATACCGATCATTAAGCTTGTATTTTTCTCCAGGCATTTGTTCGCCAGGAGGTAAAATTGCTTCGGCTTTATCCAGATCGAAGAACACATTTCGCGGTTCCACCCGTTGTACCAAACCGGTAACTATTTCATTTACTCTCTCAATATATTTTTCATAAATCAAATCTCTTTCTGCTTCGCGTATGCGTTGCACCACAAGCTGCTTGGCATTCTGTGCTGCGATTCTACCAAAATCAGCCGGGGTAACTTCAATATCCAAAATATCTTCTGTTTGGATGCCCGGGCTTAAGCGCTCGGCTTCAGAAAGTTCGATTTCCAGTAAATCGTCCTTTACTTCCTCTACGACTTTCTTTTGAGAGAATACTTGAACCAAGCCGTTTTTTCGATCAAGTGTCACCTTGACATTAGGTGCTGAACCAAAGTTTTTCTTATATGCTGAAACCAGCGCTGCTTCAATGGCTTCCAGTAAAATTTCCCTATCGATGCCTTTATCTCTGCATATATCATCTACTGCTGCAATAAGTTCACTAGACATGATACTGACTCCTCCTTGCCCTGTCCTAAAATTCAACTGCCAGCCTAACTGCAGCAATATCATTACGCGAAAAGGATAAAAGTGTATCCCTTTCCTGGACCAATAGTTGTTCTTCTTCCCATCCAATTAGTTCTCCTGTAAATTTCTTTTTGCCCTCTATTGCTTTGTACAAGGAAACATCCACTTTGTATCCCTTATATCGTATAAAATCAGCAGGCTTTTTCAAAATTCGATCTAAGCCCGGTGAAGATACCTCCAGAATATAGCTGTGAGGTATGGGATCCTTCTTGTCCAGCCACATGCTGACCTGCTCACTAACGGTCTGACAGTCATCTACTGTAACGCCGCCTTCCTTATCTATGTAAATTCGTAAATACCAATGGCTTCCTTCCTTAGTATATTCGATATCTACCAATTCGTAATCATTTTGCTCCAATATGGGTTGCAGTATTTCTTCGACCAAATTCTTCGTTTTTACTCCTGCCAATTTATTCCCTCCAAAATATTATCTGGATAATCCATATATAACATTGTTTCAATGTTTGCTTTTATTTATCCTGACAGCTCCCGGTTGACGGTTCAGAAAAAACAGCGGGTAATAACATGAAAGAGTGGGCGTGACCCACTCTCGATACCTTCTATCAATTCATACCATAAAAAGTATATCATTAGCGCATAGGAAATGCAAGGAGTTTTTTCGTTTCGGTCAGGAGGAATGAAATGCGAAATTAAATAAGGACATTTGACTTGTCTCGGGTAGATTATCTAAAACACCTTGCTCCTTCAATGCTTCAATAACTGTTTTAGTCACACGAGTTCTATCATGCATATCTTCAATGGAAAGAAATTCTCTCTGTTCCCTTTCTTTTACTATACTCTTTGCCGCATTGGTTCCTACTCCCTGTAATGCATTTAAAGGTGGTCGTATTCCTTCCTTAGTGATTATAAAACGAGATGAATCGGACATATATAAGTCTATCGGCACAAATCCTATATTTCTCATGTACATTTCAAGAGTTACCTCAAGTATTGTCAGTACATTTTTCTCTTTAGCACTTAATTCATTTCCTATGGAAGTCAGGTTTTTAATGGATTCCCGCACAAATTCAGGTCCTTTCATAATCAATGCTGCATCGAAATCATCAGCGCGGACTGTAAAATATGTGGCATAAAATGCTTCCGGATAGTAAACTTTAAACCATGCAATTCGAAAAGCCATAACAACGTAAGCTGCAGCATGTGCTTTAGGGAACATATATTTGATTTTTTTACAAGAATCCATGTACCATTTTGGTATGGATTTCTCCTCCATTACTTTTTCCATTTCTGGAGTCAAGCCGTTTCCCTTTCTAACACTCTCCATAATTTTAAAAGCTTCAGTGGGCTTCAACCCGCGATTAATCAGATATATCATGATGTCGTCACGGGTACAAATAACCTCAGGCAGTGCAGCGACTTCATTTCGGATAAGTTCTTGAGCGTTATTCAACCAAACATCGGTTCCATGGGACAGACCACTTATGCGTATTAATTCCGCAAAGGTAGTAGGTTTCGTATCTACAAGCATCTGTCGAACAAATTGAGTTCCAAACTCTGGCACACCAAAGGTGCCGACAGGACTGTTAATATCTTCTGGTTTCACCTTTAAGGGTTCTGTACCAGAAAACAGCTTCATCGTAGTTTCTTCTCCCAGGGTAATGGTTTTTGCATCTACCTTGGTAATGTCTTCCAACATACGTATGACGGTAGGATCATCATGACCCAGAAGATCCAGTTTGACCAAGGTATCATGGATGGCATGAAAGTCAAAATGTGAGGTTATTATACCTGATTTTTTGTCATCCGCTGGATGTTGAATAGGAGTAAACTCATAGATTTCTCTGCTTTTAGGTACCACTAAAATCCCGCCTGGATGTTGACCGGTGGTTCTTTTCACACCTGTGCAGCCTGCAACAAGGCGATTGATCTCCGTATTGGTGGCCTCAATCTCTTTGCTTTCAAGATACTTCTTAACAAAACCAAAAGCAGTTTTTTCTGCTATTGTACCAATTGTACCGGCACGGAAAACATGTCCTTCCCCAAACAGCTCTTCGGTATATTTATGAGCAGCTAATTGATATTCACCTGAAAAATTCAAATCGATATCTGGAACCTTATCTCCCTTAAAGCCTAAGAACACTTCAAAGGGAATATCAAATCCATCCTTAGCATAAGGCTGCCCGCAATTTGGACAGATCTTATCAGGTAAATCTGCACCGCATCCAAATTGTTCAGTATCAATTTCAAAATCAGAATGTTTGCAGCTTGGACATATGTAATGAGGCGGCAATGGATTTACTTCGGTTATGCCAGTTAAGGTAGCAACAAAGGAGGAGCCTACTGATCCTCGCGAACCGACCAGGTAGCCATCGCTGTTTGATTTCTTTACCAATTTATGAGCTATTAGATATAATACCGCATAACCATTTCCAATAATTGATTTCAATTCCTTATCCAGTCTTTTTTGCACGATATCAGGCAGAGGTTCGCCATATATGGATACAGCTGTATCAATGGACTTACTGCTGATTTCATCCTCAGCCCCGTGGATTTCCGGTGGAACAAGCTGTTCCGGGATAGGTTTTATATCATCAATTTCATCTGCTATACTGTTGGGAGCCTCTATTACCACTCGATGGGCCTCTTCAACTCCCAGGTAGGAAAATTCATCCAGCATTTCTGCTGTGGTTTTAAAGTATAAAGGTGCCTGCATGTCAGCATCTTCAAATTTTTGACCATCCATCAGGATGCGTCGGAAGTACTCATCCTGGGGATCCAAAAAATGAACGTCGCCTGTGGCAGCAACTTTCTTATTATGCTTTTCACCTAAAGATACAATCCACTGATTAATCTGTCTTAAACTCTCTTCATTGGATATCCTTCCTTCACGAATGAGATGGTGATTGTTGGCAATGGGCTGTATCTCCAAATAATCATAAAAATTTACAATTTCATCAATCTCTTCTTTTGTTTGATTATTCAATATACCTTGATATAATTCACCTGCTTCGCACCCTGAACCAATGATCAGACCTTCTCTATACTGAGCCAGTAAAGTCTTTGGTATTCGGGGTTTTCTATAGAAAAAGTCCAAGTGTGACTTTGAAACCAAACGATACAGGTTTTTAAGCCCAAGATAATTTTTTACTAATATTACTGCATGGAAGCTTTGCAGGCTGTTTAGATTTGTTCTTTTTTTCAGCAGTTCGTTAATCTCATCTAAATTGCTTGCCCCCTGTTTTTCGAGAATATCAAACAATTTGAGCAATATTCCACCGGCAGCACCAGCATCATCATTTGCTCGGTGATGGTTTTTCAGTTCAATACCCAAATGCTCTGCTACCAGGTTCAACTTGAATCTTTTCAAATCGCCTAGTAATTCTCTGGACAATGATAGGGTGTCTATAATCGGCTGGTTGATTGTATAGCCGAAAGTCTCGCCCTTTTCTCGTATAAAACCTAGATCGAAAGGAGCATTATGAGCAGCCAGAGCAGCATCTCCGCAAAAAGTCATAAAATCAGATAAAACCAGCTGAATAGGTGGAGCGTCCTTTACCATGTCCTGAGTGATTCCTGTAAGTTCTGTAATATCAACAGGTATCTGTCTCTCCGGTTTAACGAAGCTTTGGAAGGAATCAACAATTTTTCGTCCCATTATTTTCTTAGCTCCAATTTCAATAATCTCATCGTTTACGGAATCTAAACCTGTAGTTTCTATATCTAAAACAACAAATGTCTGATTAAAATCATCTGGTCGGCTATATTGTATTATTGGCTGGCTGTCATTTATCAAATAAGCCTCTAGTCCAAGTAGAATCTTCACACCATTATTCTGCCCGGCAGCATATGCTTCAGGGAAAGCCTGTACAACCCCGTGATCTGTTACTGCAACAGCTGAGTGACCCCATAATGCAGCTCGCTCAACTATGTCATTTGCAGAAGTTATTCCGTCCATGGAACTCATCTGCGTGTGTAAATGCAGCTCTACCCTTTTTTTCGGTGCTTCGTCCAGTCTGGTACGAGAAGGAGCAGTAATTATATCATTGGGACTCAACACGATTTCCTTTTGATATTTATCGTATTGGCAGTCTCCCCTAATACGATACCAGTTGCCCACCTTTAATTTCCTTAATAACTCTTTAGCTTTATCTGGTTTCAGGAACATTCTGATGGTGATGGAGCTTGTGTAATCGGTAACATCCAGAAGCACAAGATATTTCCCGCCTCGAATCTCCCTGCTTTCCATATTAAAAATACAGGCCTCAACTGTAACCTTGCCGCTGTCTTCTTTTAAGCTTATGATGGGTAATGGTTCTTCCTTCACAGATCTGCCTAGCAAGATCGTTCCGCTCTTTAGGTTCATTTTTGTTCCCGTTACAGCAGGAATATGTTCAGTAGCTTGACGAATAAGTTCCTGTTCCTCTTTGTCTCTTTCTTGAAAGTAGTCATCCTGGATATTATCGGAATCTTCATTATCCTCCGACAGAATTACCTGGATTTTTTGCTGAAAGCTGGTCTGCAACCATTTTTCAATCCACTTGGGAACTTCCATTTGACTGAGTATATCCAGCTTACTGGCCTGTTCGGAGAATATGTGTAAAACATTGCCTTCCAGATGATATGAACAGTTACTCAGCCAGCTTATCGATGGCTTTTCGATTTTAATATATTCCTGTATATCCATCCATATATTATGAAATTGCTGAGTAATATCCTCTAGACTTTTTGAACAGACAATTCGTATTCTGATATTGTTTATATCAAAAAAATACTCTTTAAGTTTGCTTTCGAGGATTGTGATTTTCTCATATGAAATATAATGGGAAGATCTCAAGTAAATTTCCCAAGTTTTACTTTTTTTATATACCAGCGTTTTTTCGATATCCAATTGGATATTTGCTGTATTCAGCATGTCATATAACTGATCCAGCCAGATTTGTTCATGTGCGGCAGATCTCCGCTTTGACATTTGAATCCCCCTATATAAACGTGTGTCCTGTTTCAACCCATTACATAGCCTTTATCTTGTTTGTTTTTGCTTACGCAACTGGTCAAGTAGTTTATCATATTCAGACTACTGATTTTACAAGCTCCAACTTCCAACTTCTATCTTCCAAGCTCCAACTTCCAGCTTCTATCTCCTTACTTCCGACTTCTGACTTCTGACTTCCAGTTACTATACACAACTGGTATTCTGTAGCACTTAAACTTGTCATTCCAAGTTTACCAAGGAATCCGAACAGGAAAGACCCTTCGCAAATGTTCAGGATGACATTGAAAGATTTTATGGAAGTATAAGATATTACTATTAACTATTTCTGCTGAACTCTTTAACAATCTCCCAGTACATTTTGAGTCGAGCTTTCATTCCATTGCCCAAACCGAGCTTTTCTTCCTTCATGGTTTGTGATACATTTTCCAAAGGGATTTCCATAATACGTAAATGATGATCTTTTGCATAACGGGTCAAAGCAACTTCTATACCAAAACCAGATTTCCAATCATCATCATTGAGATAGATCAGACTCTCTCTTTTTACACCTCTTTGGCCGGATAAAAATGGAGTGAGCTTTTGTGCCAGATCTGTTATACTTCTTCCAGAATAAAAAACACCCACAGTCATATCAGCGTAACCTTCCTCTATAGGAGCAATCAACCATTTGATCTGTTCAGGTTTCAGACCGACTAGATCTGCATCCAGAAATAGAATGATTTCACCAGCGGTTTTATTCAGGCCTGTCCACATAGCATAACTTTTACCCTTGTTTTTCGGCAGATCCAATACCTGTATTCCGAAAGAACGGGCTATGTCAGAGGTTCTATCTGATGAACCGTCATTGACTACCAGTATTTCGTATGGCTCTTCCATGGAACAAAGCGGCTCCAAAACCAGCGGAATATTGTTCTCTTCGTTAAAAGCTGGAATAATGATTGAAACTTCCATTTTTTCACTCCTGATTTGTCGTTGCCTGTTTCTCTTTGCTAAATCTTAAGGATGTCCTTGTAAGTTACCACAATCATCAGAATTATCAGCAATGCAAACCCAATCAAGTTAAAAAGACCTTCTTTGTTGCGATCTACAGGCTTCCCCCGTACTCCTTCTACTATAAGAAGGACCAAGCGTCCTCCATCCAAAGCTGGAAAGGGAATCAGATTTATTATACCGAGATTAATGGTGATAATAATACCAAGGTTTAGCAATTGCTGTATACCCGCCTGGGCTGCTCTGCCAATTTCAGTAACGATACCTATAGGACCCATAACATCACCCAGACCCTTCCCTGCAAAGATAAGATCCTTTAGTATGACAAACATCATTCCGATTATACGGTAGGTTTGCATAAACGACATTGCTATGGACTCAAAGAAGCTGACTTTGCGTATCCTGGGTTGAAAATAAAAGCCTATTTGCCAACGCTTGTTTTCTTCGTCCAAGCTGGGCATTATATCATAGCTTAAGGTTTGATCATCTCGTTTGATAGTTATTTTGAAAGGTTTTGGACCATTATCGTTTATAAAATTACGGATGCTTTCCACAGCTTCATTATCTTCCATCTGAGTAACATTCATATCCCCTATTTCGATGATACGATCTTCCGCCTGCAATCCTGCTTGTTCTGCAGGATAACCTGAAATCACCTCTTTGATGACAGGCATGTCCGCTTCGTATACGCCAAAGGAAAGAAAGGCAATATTGAACAGCAATACCGCTAGAAGCAGGTTCATCAATGGACCTGATACTACAACCAGAAAACGTTTCCATACTTTTATATTGTTAAAGGCTCTGGGCTCGCTGCTATCCTCATCTTCCCCCAGAAAACGCACATAACCTCCAATGGGAAGCAGTCGAAGGGAATAAACTGTTTCCTTTCCCGAGATTTTCAAGAGCCTCGGTCCCATACCGATAGAAAACTCCTCCGCATATATTCCAGCTGCTTTGGCTGCTAGAAAATGTCCCAATTCGTGTATCATAATTATGATACTGAAAAAAAGTAAAGCTATTAAAATAGTTGTCATAGTTTATCATCCCTTTCTAATCGTTCCCTGGTTTCCTTGTCTGCAAGTAAAATGTCCTCCAAAGCAGGTCTGCTTACAGCTTGATGGTGAACCATGGCTTTTTCAACAATTCGAGGAATATCAGTAAAGCTTATTGAGGATTTCAAAAATCTCTCCACTGCAAGCTCATTGGCTGCATTTAATACGGCAGGCATAGTGCCGTTGATACGCAACGCTTCGTAGGCCAGTTGAAGGCTGGGAAAAGAATCCATATCCGGTTCTTCAAAGCTAAGGCTCTCTTGCGATGTGAAATTCACCCTTGGTAAATCAGCAGCCAGACGATTCGGCCAGGTAAAGGCGTACAAAATTGGAAGTCTCATGTCAATGGGTCCCAGTTGGGCAATTATGGAGCCGTCTATGTACTGTACCATTGAATGTATGACACTTTGCGGGTGAATCAGAACTTCGATTTGCTCTATATTCAATTCAAACAACCATTTGGCTTCTATTACTTCCAAACCTTTGTTCATAAGGGTTGCACTATCTACAGTTACTTTTTTGCCCATGTGCCAACGAGGGTGATTCAGCGCATCTCTTGTTGTTACCCCTTCCAGCTGTTCCCGTTTAAATCCTCGGAAAGGCCCCCCCGATGCTGTCAACAGGATCTTTTGCACCTCTTTATTTCCTTTACTGCCTTGCAGACACTGAAAAATTGCAGAATGCTCACTGTCTACAGGAAGGATTTTGCTTCCGGACTGTCGAGCGGTTTCCATAACCAGGCTTCCCCCTGCCACCAGGGTTTCCTTATTGGCCAATGCTATGTCCTTGCCTGACTCCAATGCAACCAGAGTAGCTTCCAATCCGGAAATGCCTACAACAGAAACCAGAACAATATCAACTTCTTGTAGGGAAGCCAATTCAACCAGAGCCTGTTTTCCCGATAGGACTTCAATTTCTTTGGGCAGTCTGTCCCGCAGAATCACGGCTTTCTCTGCGTTAGTCACAGCAACCTTGGCAGGGCGGAATTTCAAAGCCTGTTTTTCCAGCAGATCAATATTTTCATTGGCAGCCAATGCAATAAACTTAAATTCGGGGTATTGACTTAATATGTCCAAAGCTTGGGTTCCGATAGAACCGGTTGATCCCAGAATTACAATCCGTTTCACAAAACTATTCCTTTCCAGGCAGTCATAAACAACTGGGAATACACGTAGACAACGGGCAGCACGAACAAAAGACTGTCGATTCTGTCCATTATACCTCCATGCCCCGGCATGATATTCCCATAGTTTTTCACTCCGCAATAGCGCTTGATAGAAGAAGCAGTTAAGTCACCAATTTGTGAAAACACCCCGCCTAAAATACCAATAGCTATAAAATGGATTAAATTTACCTGTATATTGTATACCCAATTTAAAAGAATTCCAAGCATTGGCGTTAAAATGATACTTCCTACCATTCCGCCTATGCTGCCTTCTATAGTTTTTGCCGGGCTGATAGCAGGGCAAAGTTTCTTTTTGCCCAGTGTTTTGCCGGTAAAGTAGGCAAAGCTGTCTGTGGCATAACTTGCAGTGATGGACAGAATAAGTAAATAATTGGGATTTGTACAGGCGGCATCTCGCATTAAACTTGCAGTAGTTAAAAGAATACCGGGATAAAAGAAACCTAATACTGTAATTGCAATATTATCAACTTTAACAGAATGCATGAATACCTGTAAAGACATAAAGAGTACCACTGTAATCAAAATATGGAAAAAGTCATAACTGCCTTGATAAAGAAAATGTTGTATATGGAAAAATATAATTGCCAAATAAGCGGCTGTGCTCTGAGCTTTCATTCCCTTTAGACCAAACGCTCGGTATATTTCATACATCCCAATCAGGGAAGCTGCAATCAATGCTGCATTAAAATACCAGCCTCCTGCCCAAAGTATGATAGCTACAAAAGCAAGTGCTATAACAGCTGAAATTATTCTTATACCAAGCATGCTTAAACCTCTTCCTATTCTGTAATTCCACCATACCTTCGTGAACGATTCTGATATTCAAGAATAGATTCCAGCAGCTTCTGCCTATTAAAATCAGGCCATAACAACTGCTTTTTTGTAAAAAGAAACTCGGTGTAGGCGGATTGATATAAAAGGAAATTGCTCAACCTGAATTCCCCGCTTGTGCGTATCAGGAGATCTGGATCAGGAATGCCATCGGTATACAGGTAATGAGAGAAACATTCTTCAGTGATATCATTAAGAGTAAGTCTGCCTTTTAAAATATCCTCGGCAATGTTTTTAGCTGCTCGCACAATCTCGACACGGCTTCCATAGTTTAATGCAATATTTACCTGCAACCCTTTGTTATTTTTCGTCAGTTTTATGGCATATTCTATTTCCCGGGTAGCTTCCTCGGGTAAACCCTGCATATCTCCCAGCATCCAAATTTTAACACCCTTTTCATGAAGTTCTGCAATTTCTTTTTGCAGGAATTCAACCAAAAGGGACATAAGGGTCTGTATCTCGGCTTCCGATCGTTTCCAGTTTTCAGTAGAAAAAGCAAATAGAGTCAGGTGCTTAATGGCAATCTGAGAGCAGATGCTTATGATGTCCCGTAAAACTTCAACTCCCTGGCGATGACCAGCTGATCTGGGCAGCTTCCGCGCCTTTGCCCATCTGCCGTTTCCATCCATAATGATAGCTATATGCTTCGGAATCGGTCTTCCTTCAACAGCGTGAATCAATTCTGTTTCTGTCTTTAATCTCTTTCTATAAAATGGTATTTTCCAGCTCATTTTGCTCGTCCTTTTTGCATTAAGCTCTGCATTTGAAAAAGCAGCTTGAACGCTGCTTTTTATTCATTCATCCTCGGGAATGGTGAAATAATCAGTTCCAGATTATTGTCTTCTATGGTTCTTTGTCGAATGACAAGGTAAGCAACATTTATTGTATCCTTTTCATTCTTACTTATAGGCGAGTGATAGGTTCGAAATTCATAGGATATCTTTGGAAAAGCTTCAAGCAAAACTTGTGCTGCCTCTTTTACAGTCAAACCAACCAGGTCGGGGATTATCAAAACTCCATGATCTCCTTTTCCTTTTCCTTTACCAGCTCATCTACTTTTCTAATATGATCGTCGGTTATATTTTGAACCTCTACTTCACCGGTTTTTTGATCATCTTCGGTAATATCGACAGCTTTTTTCATTTTCTTCAAAGAGTCATTGGCTTCCCTGCGTATCGATCGAACAGCAATTTTTGACTCCTCACCATATTTATTAATAAGCTTGACCAAATCTCTTCGTCTTTCTTCAGTGAGTTCAGGAAAAATTAGGCGGATTACTTTTCCATCATTGCTGGGAGTGATACCGATGTCAGATTTCATAATCTCTTTTTCAATTGCAGTAATCAGTTTTGACTCCCAGGGAGAAATGACTAACAGCCTTGGCTCAGGAGAACTGATATTTCCTATTTGATTAATTGGGGTAGGAGTGCCGTAATAGTCTATAGTGATTCGATCCAACACATGAGGGTTGGCGCGTCCTGCTCGTACACTGGCAAGTTCGGATTTCAAAACCTGTAGTGTTTTCTCCATTTTGTTAGTTGTTTCCTTATATAGTTCCTTCATGGTCTTACTCCTCCTTTATGATTGTTCCTAATTTTTCTCCCATCACGGCTGCTTTGATATTTTGCTGTTTGCTTAAGCCGAATACCTGTATTGGAATTCTATTTTCCATACACAATGTAACAGCAGTGGTATCCATAACAGTCAGCCCCTGATTAATAACATCAATATAACTGATATTATCCAACTTCTTTGCATTTGGATTTATTCGAGGATCATCATCATAAACTGCATCTATGTTCTTGGCTAACAAAATTACTTCAGCTTCGATTTCTGCAGCACGGAGAGCAGCGGTAGTATCAGTTGAAAAAAAGGGATTTCCAGTACCACCTGCAAAAATTACCACCCTGTTCTTTTCCAAATGACGGATGGCTCTTCTGCGGATATAAGGTTCAGCCACTTGGCGCATTTCAATGGCTGATTGAACCCGGGTTTGCATTCCTTTGTTTTCAAGGGCATCTTGAAGAGCAAGTGCATTGATAACAGTAGCCAGCATTCCCATATAATCGGCTGTACTGCGATCCATACCAATACCGTTCCGCCCTCTCCAGATGTTTCCTCCGCCTACCACAATGGCTGCTTGAACACCCAATTCGTTAATCTCAATAAGCTCGTCTGCTAATTTGTTGAGTATGGTATAGTCGAATCCGTGACCTTGTTCTCCTGCCAGGGCTTCTCCGCTCAATTTCAATACCACTCTTTTATAAATGGGACTCTTTCTGTTTTCTACATACATACGAGAATCTCCTTCTTTAAAAAAGAGAACACGAGAAGTGTCCCCTTTATTGTCAACCTTTTATCTGGCTCATCACTTCGTCGGCAAAATTGTCCTGTCTTTTTTCCAAACCTTCACCCATTTGGTAGCGGACAAATCGACGAATGCTTACTTTTTCACCAATTTCGGCAATCTTCTCATTTACCAGATTGCTGATGGTTTTATCGGTATCCTTGACAAATGCCTGTTCCATTAGACATATTTCTTTAAAATATTTTTCTATACGCCCTTCTACCATTTTATTAACGATTTTTTCAGGTTTTCCCTCATTTAATGCCTGTGCCCTCAAAATTTCCTTTTCTTTTGCGATATGCTCCTCTGGTACTTCATCCTTGCTTAAGAATAGTGGATTTGAAGCTGCAATATGCATGGCAATATCCCTTACAAAAGATTTAAATTCTGTTGTTTTAGCAACAAAATCAGTTTCACAGTTGACTTCCACCAATACTCCGATCTTGCCGCCTATATGTATATAAGATTCAACTATACCCTCTGCGGCAATTCTGCCTGCTTTTTTAGCAGCTGCGGAAAGCCCCTTTTCTCTTAATATCTCTACTGCTTTTTCCATATTACCATCTGCTTCCTGTAATGCACGCTTACAGTCCATCATTCCTACTCCGGTCAGTTCTCGTAATTCTTTCACACTGGATGCAGAAATCATGTTAACTCCTCCTTTGTCAATTTTAGGCACTAGGCTTTTAGGCGCTAGGTACTGGGCTTAAGGTTATTAAAAAATTCTTTAAAAAGGGAAGAATGGGGCTTCTTTCCCCAGTTCTTCCCCCAATCCTTTAACTATTCTTCATCGTTGTCCTGTTCACCTTGGTGACCTTCCAAAACTGCATCTGCGATTTTCGAAGCAAATAATTTTACTGCTCTGATTGCATCATCATTTCCGGGGATTACATAGTCTATTTCATCCGGATCGCAGTTGGTATCGACTATGGCAACTACAGGAATGTTTAGATTTCTGGCTTCTGCAATTGCAATACGTTCTTTTCTGGGATCAACGACAAATATTGCTCCCGGCAGCCTTTTCATTTCACGGATACCACCCAGGTTCTTTTCCAATTTTTCTCTTTCCAATCGAAGCTTTATAACTTCTTTTTTGGGAAGCACGTCAAAAGATCCGTTAATCTCCATTTGATCCAACTCATTTAATCGGTTGATACGCTGACGAATGGTTTTGAAATTGGTGAGCATACCGCCCAGCCACCTCTGATTTACATAATACATGCCGCAGCGTTTTGCTTCGTATTCGACGGATTCTTGTGCTTGCTTCTTGGTTCCCACCATTAGGATATCTTTGCCTTCCATAGCGAGATCACGAATAAAATTGTAGGCTTCTTCCATTTTACGAACTGTTTTTTGCAGGTCAATAATGTAGATACCATTACGATCCGTAAAAATATAAGGAGCCATTTTAGGATTCCATCTGCGTGTTTGATGTCCAAAATGAACACCGGCTTCCAGCAGCTGTTTCATTGTTACAACAGCCATTTCTTTCACCTCCTCGAGTTTTTCCTCCCCTGTTTTCGTGCAGCCCTGAAATTAGTACTTCAGGCACCCGAGTTGTAAAACAGGGTGCGTAATCACGTTTAGTAGTATAACATACCTTTTTTCTGGAATCAATAGCTAATTCAATGTTTGCTCATAGACCTGATTTACAACGTCGAATACATCATCCAGCTCTTTATCATCTTCGATGGCTTCATAAAAATCATTGCCTTCTTCGTCTTGTTCTACTCGCAAAATTATGATTTCGTCCTCGGCTGACTCAATCTCAGGATTCAATGGTATTAGAACAATATATTCCTTACCGTCATAATCCAAAGACATAAGATACTCAAAACTGATTAATTCATTGTTTTCGTCTATTAACTCCACGATATTGTTCATTTCTTCATCCATTGCTTACTCTCCTCATTTTTGGTTAAGATAATCTAAGTAGTTTTGCAATATCAATACAGCTGCTATTTGATCTACCCGCTGCTTTCTCTTCTTTCTGCTGACATCTGCCTGAATCATAAGCTTATGGGCAGATACAGAGCTTAACCTTTCATCCCAGAACAGGATTTCCTGCTGAAGATGCTCTTTCAGGTTTTCAGCAAAAGTTTTGGTTTTCTCCCCCTGAGGCCCAATACTGCCGTTCATATTCTTGGGAAGACCAATGACGATACGTTCCGGCTGGTATTCATCAATAATTTTCTTAATAAATTCCAGATCGGATTTTTTGCTGCGACGCTCCAGAGTTGGAAGGCCGTGAGCTGTCAAGCCCATTTCATCGCTGACTGCTATACCGATTCTCTTGTCGCCTACATCCATGGATAAAATCCTCAAATGTAATTATCCCCCCATTTAATGCTTCATATGACTTTAATGGCCAATTCCTTACATGCAGAACCACAATAACCGCAAAGAATACACTTGTTGTGGTCTACCTGCACCTTTCCATCCTGAAGCGACAAAGCACCTTGACTGCATTGTTTTATACAGTTGCCGCAGCCCTGGCACCAGTACTCTACTATAAGCTCTCTGTCATATTGCTTCAGCTTTCTGCTTAAATCATTGGCGATGCGACCATCAGCGAAATAACAGATATTTGCATCTACTTCCTCTTCCCGCTGCATGCCTATGGCTATGGAATGGGCATAAGGAAAGCTTTTAATGTAATTTAAGGCATCTTCATATTGTTTCAAAAGATGCCCGCCGCCAAGGGGCTTCATTGTGTAAATGCCCTTTCCTGCCTTCCATGCCTGAGCAACAGCTTGTTCCATAGCTGCACGATTTCCATCTACAATACCTGTCCCTTTAATATTCAAAATAGGATGTATAACATCAATTTCCTTCATTTTAGCAGCTGCAACTACTGCTGCTATAAAATGAGTAGAGATCCCAACCCCGCGAATAACACCTTTTTCCTTCTGACGTATAAAAAATTGCAGTGCTTCGTAATGCCCTTTCAAGGTAAGATGACTCTCTTGCTCATGGAGGAGAAAAAAATCCACATAGTCTCTACCGATGCCTTTCAACGCTCTGTTTAAGGTTTCCTGTGCAGATTTGTTATCATAAGCGTAAGACTTTGTAGATACAATCAAATCAGGCTTGCTCTTGATTGCTTCTTTAATATAAGGATAGGTTTCATATAAGTCGGCTGTATCCACAAAGTTAATTCCGCAGTCTATAGCATGATTGAGCACACGGCTGCCCTCTTTTAAAGACAGATTTCTCTGGAGGGGCCCGATGGTAAGTGCACCAAAACAGATGCGTGATACTAAGACTCCAGTGTTACCCAAGCTGCAATATTCCATTAATGATTATCCACCCAATCCATTGTTCTCCATATAAGAATGAACCAGCTCTTCGAGGAGCTCATCTCTTTCCAGTCGTCGTATTAATACTCTGGCATTTTTGTGACTTGTGATGTATGTAGGATCACCAGAAATTAAATATCCTACCATTTGATTGATTGGATCATAGCCCTTTTCTTTTAAAGCTTGAAATACCTCCGTAAATATTTCTCCCGGGGTATTCGAAGTCTCTTTTGCCAGGTTGAATTTCATGGTTTCATCAAATTTCCTGTTCATAGCAACTGCCCTCCAACTTATCCTGATTCTTCCACAGCTTTACTTTTATGATACCACATGCCCTTCGGTTTTGCTACTATAATATGCATCATACTCAAATTTTCAAAGCTTCTCACGGTGTTCCTCTGCAATCTTATCCAATTTCCCTAAACGATGGTTAACACCGGATTTTCCTATCTGCGGTGAAAGCATAGCACCTAATTCTCGCAGACTGGCATCAGGATACTTGATTCTCAAGTCAGCGATTTCTCTGAGAGAAGGAGATAGATTACCAAAACCAATTCTATCTTCAATATATTTAATGTTTTCTATTTGCCGCAAAGATGCATTGATGGTCTTACCCAGGTTTGCCGTTTCACAATTAACAATACGATTGATGTTATTGCGCATATCTTTATATATCCGTATATTCTCAAAGTTAAGCAAGGCAGTATGGGCACCTATTAAGCTAAGAAGATTAACAATATGCTCTCCTTCTTTTAAATACACTACATATGTATTTTTACGCTCAATCAGCTTTGCATGCAGCTCAAACTCTCTAATCAGATTACACAATTTTTCTCCATATTTTTCGGAATGGGCAACAAACTCAAGATGATATGCCTTTTCCGGATCACTAACCGACCCTCCCCCAAGAAAAGCACCTCTTAGATATGCCTTTTTACAACATCTTTTGCGTATCAATTGCGAATTCATATCCAGTTGCATCTCCTTGCTTCCATTGATATTGCGTGCCTTTATGAAGGTTTCCTCCAGAATCCTGTTGCTAACATCAGATACGGGTATTAACAGAATATAGCTGTTATTTTTCCGCAATCGTCGGTTCCGCCGTACCAGCACTTCCGGTATGATCTGATAACATTCTTTTATAAGCGTGAATAAACGACGGGCTATGGAAGCATTTTCTGTAGTTATTTTCAAACCTGCTTTTCGTTCTCTGCCTTGCTGAGTGCTCCCGCTTGTATGGATTAGGGCGGCAAGTTCAGCCAGTTTACAGCAGGATCTTTTCATATTGATTCTACATATTTCATTTTTTGCTCTGGAGGAAAATGTCATGCTTATGCCCCCGTTCTGTGAATATATTCCTCTGTATTAATAATTCGATGGGAAGGTACGCCGGCAGCTATGGCAATATCCATTCCCTTTTTAAAATCTCCTATCCGTTTAGGTGTATGGGCATCACTATTAACAACAAAGTCAGCTCCTTCATCTAATGCTATTCTAACATATTCATCCGTCATAAAACCATGACTTGCATTTATCTCCAAGGCAACATTATTTTCAGCCGCAGCTTGAGCAATTATTCTGCTATCAAAATCGATATTGGCTCCAGGGTGTGCTAGAATCCGGATAGGATATCGTTCTATGGCTTTTACAACAGCCAATGTATTTATCTGTCGTGTTCGACTTTTATTTACCAGACCAAGCTTGTCCAATCCATTCTTAAGAAAAAGATTCTTAAAGTCTTGCCAGCCAGCAGGTTTGACAAACCTATGAAAGCCCATAAGAATGATATCAAAGGCATCCAGGTAAGGAACCGGGATGTCTATTTTTCCATCCAAACCTATTAAATTGGCTTCTATACCCAACAGGACTTTAATATCAGAAAAGCATCGGTTGAGGGATTCAATCTCTTTCTTCATTTTTTTCAGGCTGGAAATTGATATTCCAAAACCAATATGATTAAAGCCATGATCAGTAATGGCTATGATTTTCAAGCCCTTATTCCGGGCTGCTTCCACATTGTCCAAAATGCTTCCCCTGCCATGGCTATAGCGAGTATGGGTATGGTAATCAGCAACTAAGCTATACAATGATTAATACACTCCTTGTCATATTATGCTTCTCCCACGATTCTTACTTCGGGCTGCAATTCTACTCCCTCCATTTCTTCAACTTTGGATTTGACTTGTTCGATCAACTGGATCACGTCGTTGGCAGTGGCATTACCAAGATTAATGATAAACCCGGAATGCTTTTCAGAAATCTGAGCATCTCCTACCCGCATTCCTTTCAAACCGCAATCTTGAATCAATTTACCTGCGTAATAGCCTACCGGTCTTTTGAATGCACTGCCTGCACTTGGGTAAGCCAAAGGTTGTTTTTCCTGCCGTCTTTTACTGAAGTCCTGTATGAGGGCATAGGATGTTTCATAGTTACCTGATTTAAGTTCCATGATAACTTCCAATATTATCTTTTCCGTATTTTGTATAATGCTGGTACGATACCCCAGACCCAGCTGCTCATTATCCAACAGCTGGATTTTTCCATCTTCGTTCAGAATTGAGACAGATTTTACAACATCCTTCATTTCTCCGCCGTATGCTCCTGCATTCATGGTAACAGCACCTCCCAAGGTGCCTGGGATACCGCTGATATATTCCAAACCTGTTAAATTGGAGTTTAATGCCAATTCTGAAAGGGTAGACAATAAAATGCCTGCTTGAGCCTTTATTGATTTACCCTGAACATGCGCATTGCTGAATGTGTCTGCTATTTTTATAACAGCCCCGCGAATTCCATTGTCACGGACCAATAGGTTGGATCCGTTGCCCATTACCATAAAAGGAACTTGATGCTCCTTTAGAATTGCAACAGCATTTTGGATTTGTTCATCTGTTCCTGGTAAAATCATAAGGTCAGCCAAACCCCCGATCCGAAATGAAGTATGCTTTTTCATGCTTTCATTTCGTAAAAGCTGCTCCGGCTGAAAAATAGCACTTAATGCCTGGTACGCTTTGTCTATGCTCATAAAATATAAACTCCTGTTATTAGATTCCATTGTTTTAATATCAGCTTCAGGAAATCAATCCAGCCCGTTGCTTTCAATCGATGGACCTTCACTTGAAAGATCACTCCATAAATATTCTGCCAGCGCTGCGTTTGCTCCAAAAGGCCCTGTATTCATATGATTAAGGGATTTTTCCATTTGCTTCATTTCATTGTCCTCGCTGTATAAATCCAGTCCCAAGCAAGTAGAAAACATACCAATATCAGACAGGCTTCTTTGAACATCTTCCTGCAAAAGACCTTTTAGAAAGGATATGCAAAGTTCTTTCTTGCTCTCATTATCTTGCTGTAACAGAGAGTAAGCTGCTATTTGATCGATATAATAAGCTGTTTCATCCTGCATTGGAAGAGGAAAAAACTTAAAATCCACACCTTTCCCCGCTTCCTCCAAGTTTCGCAAATCAAAGAGCACCTTGCTGTCTCCCAGTAAAACAGCCGAGCGTTTCTCCGATCCAAACAAACGAAAAGCATTTACATAAGTCATGCTAATCATATGCTCTGGTGTTATACGAAGTTCTCCGCTCATCCATTCATGTAACTGTAGATAAGATGCATTATCTTTAATTTTGACACCTTCTTTATAAATCATACCCAGGAGCGGTTTACTGTGAAAACCGGTATAAGTGCAAAAACCATAATAGTCGATTGTTCGTCTGCCGATTTTTTTTTGATGGGCGGCCTTATTAACTATGGCGTTCAAATCATAATAACTTAGTGATCCATCAGCTTCCGTAAGTTCAGTATCTTGTAATGCATCCAGATTAATATAGAATCCATAGGAACCCATCATCCATGGTATACCGATCAGCCTGCTGCCTGACTGTACCCGCTGCAATGCCAACTTATTAAGGGCTGTTCTATCTTCTTCAGAGAAATATGAAGACAAATCCACTAAATCGTTTTCCGGCAGCAACTGATCATAAATTCCCAGAGAAATCAAGTCAGGCAGGACATCCCTTCCCGTATCCCCGTGAAGATACATGGCTAATCGCTCGCTGCTCAAGGATCTCACATCAATGAATACACCTGGATACTTCTTCTCAAAACTGCTTATGTAACTGGACAGCCATCCTAAATAACTGCCTTTTCCAGCTCGTACATAGGGTATGTCCCACAGAGTAATAACTCCTGTCCATTTCGGTTTTTCAACTTGAAAAGGATCTTCCGGAGGACTCTGACTTTTCTCCTTGAACCAGGAAGGAAATAGAATCAGGAACAACAAGGTAAAAATCACTAAAAATAAAGCAAATGGCTTTACTTTGCATTTCTTCATAAAAATATCTACCACCCTCCATACTATTTAGCTGACTTCTTACTCCATTTATATGGATTGTCAGAAAAAAGTATGACTGATGGTCCCTGCTTATGATTCTTCTTCCATATTGGTCTGCATCATGGCAGTCAGACGATTGTCAAGCTCTTGTGCCGCATTATAGCCCATTTGCTTCAATCTCCAGTTGCGGACAGCTACTTCTATAATGATTGCCAAATTACGACCTGGTCTTACCGGTAAAATTACTTTTGGCAGTTTTGCACCTAAAATTACCGTATGCTCTTCTGACAACCCCAATCGATCATATTCCTTGTTGCTGTCCCAGAATTCCAGGTAGACCACCATATCTATGGCCTTTGTATTTATAACTGCTCCTACCCCATACATAGCCTTAACATCAATGATACCAATTCCCCTGATTTCCATGAAGTGGCGGATTAGTTTTGGTGATTCCCCAATCAGTCGATTCTCTGCTACTTTTTTGATTTCCACTGCATCATCGGCAACCAGCCTGTGGCCTCTCTTTATCAGTTCAAGTGCGGTTTCACTTTTACCAATACCACTTTCGCCCATCAGAAGAACCCCTTCTCCATAAACATCAACCAAAACCCCATGACGGGTAATTCTAGGAGCAAGAGCAGAATTCAGATAGTTGATCATTCGTTGAATGATAGTGGTAGTAGCCTTATGGGAGCGTATTACAGGGCATTGAAATTTAACGGCGGAATCCATGAGGTACTGTGGAACATCCATATTTCTGGAAATCAGTACACAGGGAATACCGGAGCTGAAAAATCGTTCAAGCTGTATTTTGCGAATATCCGGATCCATGCTTTCCAAGTAGGTCATTTCCACTTTGCCTATAACCTGTATTCTTTCAATGGTAAAATAATCAAAAAAACCTGCAAACTGCAGCCCAGGACGATTAATATCGCTTGTTTCAATATCAATGGAAAGAGATCTTCCTTCGTATATTACTTCCATGTCCAATACCTGAATCATATCTTCTATTGAAATTCGACTCATGAAGTTACTCCTTCCGTATTATGAACCTTTCAACTACATCTGCAACTCCACCTTCATCATTGCTGCGAGTTATGTATTGTGCGAAGCTTTTTACTTCGTCAGGAGCATTACCCATAGCTACGCCCAAACCTGCATATTCAATCATGGAAATATCGTTGAAGCTGTCTCCTATTGCTATTGTCTCTTCTCCGGATATTCCCAACATGCTGCCAAGCTTGGACAATGCTTTGCCTTTGGTAGCTTCTCCATTGGTAAACTCCAGATAATGTGGTCTGGAAATCAATACCTGCAGCTTATCTCCAAACAGTTTTTGGAAATATTTCATATGCTCCTGAATGATTGACGGTTCGGCTATTATAAGCAGCTTTATCGGCTCTTCTTCCAGGAATTGCTTTAAGTTGCCTGCTTCCTTGCCTTTGACACCAGACATTTTATGGTAATAGCGGCTGTATTGATTTTCTTGTTCAAAAAAGTAGCTGCTATCACTATATGCCTGTATATGCAGGTTTTTATTCTTACATTCGTCTATGATGCTGTGAGCATATTCCATAGGAACGGATTTCCGAACCAGGGTTTTCCCTGTTTGGATATCTTTTATAAAAGCTCCCTGATAGGTAATGACTGGTATGTCGATCTCCATCTCCTTAATAAAGGGCATGGCCGAATCAAGCATTCGACCGGTGGCTATGGTGATCTGTACTCCCTTTTCTCTGGCAGCAAATAAAGCGCCTTTATCGTTTTTGCTTATTTTCAGATCACTGCCCAGCAGGGAATCGTCCAAATCTACGGCAATTAAACTGTAATTCATTGTTTTCATCCCGGTATCAGACATTTTCCTGCCTCTTAGGTATAATCAGAGCGGCAATTATATAAGCAATTAAACCTGGGAAACCTGCGGTAAACAGAGATAAAAACACCCAAGCCAATCTGATTAAAGTGGAGTCAAGATTAAAGTATTCTCCAATACCTCCGCAAACCCCGCTTAATTTTCTGTCGGTTTCAGACAGATATAACCTTTTCTGCATGAAAATTCTCCTTTCGATAATTCGGCCAGAATAATGGACATTCACAGTATATATTGAACTCATTTTTCTGTCCAGTAAACAAAAGTGCTATCCCAATAATTTTTTAATTCCTCCGCAGCCTTTCGATTCATCCCCTGTACCTGCACAAGCTGATCCAAACTTGCTTTTTGAATCCCTTCAACCGAACCAAATACTTTAATTAAACTTTTCATTCGTTTGGGACCGATACCCGGTATATCCTGTAATACGGAATGTAAGCTGTTTTTATTCCTTAGACTTCGGTGATAGCCAAGGGCAAAGCGATGGGCTTCATCTCGCAGCCTTTGGAGTAAGTGAAGGGCATTGGAATTTCTGGGGAGATGAATAGGATCTCCGCCTTCTACAGAATACAATTCATCAAATTCCTCAGCCATGGCAAAAGCCGGTATATGGTCCATCCCCAGCTTTTCAATGGATATCATTGCAGCATTGAGCTGACCTTTGCCACCATCTATAATAATTAAATCTGGAAAGTTGGAAAACTTGCCTGTTGAGTAATCCTTTCCTTCTTCCTTCTGTTTGCTTCTTTCTAAAATTCCTCTGCAGAAACGTCTCTCCACTACTTCTGCCATACTTGCAAAATCATCGGATCCTTCCACTGTTTTGATCTTAAATCGGCGGTATTCCTTCCTGGCAGGTTTGCCATCTATAAATACAACCATGGAAGCAACTGACTGAGTTCCTTGGGTATTGGATATGTCAAAAGCTTCCATGCGTCGGGGGGGTACACTTAGATACAAGGCATCCTGAAGCTCCAATACAGCTCCTTTAGTTCTTGCCAGCTCTTGCTCAGCCTTCCGATTATAAGTGTGCAAAGCTTCTTCAGCATTTCGTCCGGCCATTTGCACCAACTTAAATTTTTCACCTCTCTTCGGTCTGCGAAGATAAACTCTGGCACCTTTTTTTTCAGTCAGCCATCTTTCTATCAGCTCCTGGTCATCAATGTCCTCTTGCAGATAAATTTCTTTGGGTATAAAGACAGAATCTGCATAGAACTGCTTTAGATAAGAGTTAAGTACTTCCTTTTGCTCCATTCCCCAGGTGTCTTCCAGAATCAGCTGCTCAGTTACAGTTAACTTACCACTGCGAATCATAAAGATTTGAACAGCTGTTTGATTGTCTTCTTGATAACAGGCAAAAACATCCTGGTCTATCATGGAAGTTGACATGATTTTTTGGGTCTCCATAATTTTTTCTACAGCATTTATCTTGTCCCGCAGGCTGGCTGCCCTTTCAAATTGCAGGTTTTCCGCAGCTGTAGACATTTCTGCACGGAATTCCTCCAGTATACTTTCCTGTTTACCTTCCAGGAAGCGAAGCACATTTTTTATAATTTCCTGATATTCAACTTTTGCAACATTACCCAGGCAAGGCCCCATGCACTGGCCGATATAATAGTTCAAGCAAGGTCTTTCTGCTGGCTGCCCATCCCGGATGGTACGGTTGCAGCTGCGAATTGGAAAAATACGTTTAATGACATCAATGGTTTCCCGCACAGCTCTTGCATTCGTATAAGGTCCGAAATACCGATGATTGTCTCTGTAGATTTTCCTGGTAAGCAAAATTCGGGGATAATCTTCGCCTGTGGTTACTTGGATAAAAGGATAATGTTTATCATCTTTCATCATTATATTATATTTGGGTCGGTGTTTTTTGATAAGATTTGATTCTAAAATCAGGGCCTCAACTTCATTATCCGTTAATATGTATTCAAAATCCACCACATTGGATACCATAGCCCCTACCTTTCCTGAGTGTCCGGCAGGCCGAAAATACTGCCTTACTCGATTCTTCAAAGATACAGCCTTTCCTATATAAATGATCTTTCCATCCCTATCCTTCATGATATATACACCGGGATGATCCGGTAGATTTTTCAACTTGGTTTCCATATCGCTGCTCAATTAACCAAACCTTTCTTGATTCTGCTTTGTTTCATAGTATGCTTCATACTGCCGGTCTACCCTTATATTGTATTAAAAATTACAATACTTCGCAATCAATATCCCAACTTCTTTGCATTTCTTAGAACTTTTCCAGCTAATGGGGCAGCATAGCGGCCTCCAGTACCAGCGTTTTCAAGTATAACAGCTATAGCTAAAGAAGGTTCGTCTGCAGGAGCAAAGCCTATGAACCATGCATGTGGTTTTTGATCCGCAGCCACCTCGGCTGTGCCGGTTTTCCCAGCTGTAAGCATTCCTGTTGATTTAGCTCTGTAGCCTGTCCCATTCTCTACGACCCCTATCATGATATTGGTAAGGGTTTTGGAAGTTTCTGCAGATATGGGAGATGTCAACGTTGATTTGTTTTGCAGCTTAACTCTTCCAGTACGGAGTTCGATTCCATAGATCAACCTGGGTTCTGTCATATTACCACCATTGGCAATAGCCGATGCCAGCATCACCATATGTAAAGGAGTAACCGAAACCTTGGCTTGACCAACTGCCGACCACACCAACTCTTCCACATCAGTTAGACGGCTAATGGGAAATTGACTCTTTGAAGTTTTTATATCGGAAAATAGAAAATCCTTATTAAATCCGAATGCCTCAGCTGTCTTTTTTAGCTGCTTCCATCCGATATTCTGAGCCAACTGAGCAAAATAGGCATTGCAGGAGAGTTCCATTGCTTTGGACAGATTTACTTCTCCATGGGCTTCATCTCCATAGCAGCTTACAATTATCCCGTCAATATCTATTTTTCCTGTGCATCTTACAGTGTAGTCTCCTATTTCATCCATAGTTTCCAATGCAGCTGCTGCAGTAACAATCTTTATAATGGAGCCGGGAGGATATTTCCCATAGGATGCTCTGTTTATCAAGCTTTCTTCCTCTGGTTCTTCATTTGTATCAGATGGGTTGAAGGATGGTTGACTTACTAAAGCCAGTATCTCTCCGTTTTGTGGATTCATCACCACTACACTTCCCTTTGCATTACCCATACTATCGCTGATATATTTCTGCAGCTCAATATCAATAGTTAAAATCACATTGTTGCCCAGTTCCTGATCTAAAAATGCCTTTTGATAGATTCTTTCAAATAAATTGTTGTCATATCCCAAAAGATAGCGTATAAATAATGCTTCACCACCTATACCGTATTGTTTTGAACCAACTACATGTGCTGCATATTTGCTGTCCTTGTGATAGTCGCGATAATATGTGACAGTTCCATCTTGAGCAGTGGAAGTCTTAGTTTCTACCAGCACATTCCGATTACGATCCATAATGCTTCCGGGAATAATTTCAGGATTTGCCGTGTCTACTTTCAGCCTGGTATTATTTGGGTTGGAAAACCATCTTTCGCTGTATAATGATAGATTATAGGAAAAGTATACAGTCAGCAGCACAAAGAGCCCAAGCAATATTAAAAAAGCACGACCTATGTTACGTTTTAAATGCTTCATTTAGTCATCTCCCCGTCTTATGTTTCATCATCATCAATAAGATAATTCTCATCTTCCTCTAAAACTTGAATTTCTTCAGAATACTCCTCTTGCGTATCGAATTTATAATTTTTTATTGAAACACTTTGAATCAACCCTAATATTGTCAAGCTAACTAGCATTGAACTACCTCCATAACTAACAAAGGGCAGGGTAATTCCGGTCAATGGGATCATTTTCACCACACCACCGATAATAATGAAAGCCTGAATGACCAGAGAAATTGTACCACCGCATGCCAGAAGCATTTCGGATGCTTGTTGTGCACGGTATGCTTTTTGCATACCTCTTATTAAAATCATTACATAAAAGCCAATAATCATTACACCGGTTAAAATTCCAAATTCTTCACAAATAGCAGCAAAAATAAAATCGGTACGGGAAGCAGGAATGATATACGGAGTTCCCTGACCCAAACCTAATCCTACCAAACCACCGCTGCCCATGGCCATAAGTGATTGAGCTACCTGCCACCCTTTTCCTCCAATATCCGCCCAGGGATTTTTCCATGCTTCCACTCTGACTTGTACATGAGAGAACATCCGATAGCTGAATATTGAAGCCAATACACCGGCTGCTGATGCAGCTATGGTTATCAACCAATCGTTGGTGGCAATTTGATAAACGAAAATAAAGACAATAAAATATTGAAGGGCACTTCCCAAATCTTTTTGTAAAACAACAGCCAATATGGATGAGGCAGCAAATAAGAAAAGAGGTATCTTTTCTCGAAAAATTTTTTTCGTATCCAAGCTGTAAGCCAACACGATTATAAAAACAATCTTTACAAACTCTGCTGGCTGAAACGATATACCGCCCACAGACAGCTGGCTGGTAGCTCCTCCAGATTTTTCTCCAAAGAAAGCTGTAAAAAAAAGGATAACCGGGCCCAGTATAATCAAAGGGTACATGATTCTTTCCAGATGCTTAAGAAGAGGCTTAGTGAGCATAATAAAAAACAGTACTACACTGCCTATGCTGAACCACTCTACTTGACGTAAAGCCAGTTCCGGGCTTAGACGCTGCAACATTACAAAACCTGTTATGGAAAGAGTGTTAACTATTAAAAGCAAAACTTCGTCCATTCCCGTGAACAAAAAATAAAATAAATAGAATTGGAACAAGGTGACAGCTGCTATCAGTACTCCCATCAATGCTGTCTCTACATTAATGCTTTCAGGATCCTTTAAAGCCAATAAACCAAAAGCAGTCAAAGCAAATAAGGCCAGTACAAACGGAATGTTCCCCGTAGAACGCTGAGCTGGATTATCTGTGTAGAGTCCCTTTAATGTCCGCACTGCACATAATACGAATACATATAACATTAACAAAGTAAACCAGTAACGAAGAGTCAGTGCTAAAATATCATATTGTTTACCATTCACTTGATTACCTCACTTAATTTGTTAGCCTTCTGGAATTTCTGTTCTTGATTATGCACTTTTAATAGGATTTAATTCGATTTCTTTTTTAAAATACCTTCTCCGGTACGGATAAGTCATGAATAGGAATGAGTTATCCTGCATTTTCTAATCGATGAAGCATAAATATGGTACAAAAACATAATAATTAGATATCCATGTTTATACAGGAGGAAAAAGCCATGATAACGCAACTGAGTTTTATATCATTTGTTTTAAGAGATATTGAAGGAAAACTGCAGTTATATGCCGCAGACATTCTGTTTCACTTATACAGATGCCATGATAGTCTTTCCGTAAAAGAACTTATTTCATTTTTTGATAACAAGAGCCCATTTCCTGTTTGGGAAACCATCATGATCCTAAGAGATTTAGGTTATGTTGAAAGCACTATAAAGGAAGACAGCTCATCGAAGGTAAGGGAAAAATTTTTGATCTCCAATACAGGAAAGGCCAAGGTACAAATTATTAATGCTTGTTTTAAAGCCGGAAGCCCTGATTCAGATTTTCATCAAAGAACGAAGTCCAGCTCCAGCTCAGATTGATATAACTTAAGAAAATAAGTATTTTACTGGATGAAGCGCCTTTCATTGCTCTCTATCTTGTTCTTAACACGTTTCAAAGCCTGATTGATTTCATCTGCTTTAACCGGCTTCAGAATATAATCAAAAGCACCTACTTTCATAGCTTGTCTAAGATAATCAAAGTTATCGTAATTGCTTACAATAATATACTTGATATTTGGCCAGCGTTTTTTTGCATTTTCAATAAAGCTAATACCATCCATCTTTGGCATACGAATTTCTGTCATTATTACATGAGGGTGAACATGAGGTAAAAGAGCAAGAGCTTCCTCACCGTTTGAAGCTTCTCCGACCAGTTCAAAATCATTTTCAACCCATCTTATTTTGTTGTCAATGTCACGCCTTGCATTATAGCTGTTGTCTATGATTACTACACGCAGATTCACTGTATAACCCTTCCTTTCAGAATACATCCAGTACTTTGTAACATCCTAAACTCTCATAAAATCCTTTCAATGCCATCCTGGGCATTTGCGAAGGATCTTTTCTGTCCAGATTCCTCGTAAACTCGGAATGACAAGATTTAAGTGTTACAGCACACTAGAACGATTATAACACATATCCCAAGGATGAAAACGTACCAGTTGATGTTTTTACAAATTGGACATATTTAGGTGTGGAAAATATGTAATAGCCAATAGAATTTTCGTATGAAGATATTATGTAAATCTCCACAAAATGGAATAACCTTATCATCCTGCTTAACTGGTTGAGAATAGTAATAACATATTCTTATATATAAAGACCCGCTGCCTTTAATGGCAAGCGGGCTATTGGTGCGCCTGATAGGAGTCGAACCTACGACCTTTCGAGTCGGAGTCGAACGCTCTATCCACTGAGCTACAGACGCTTGGTGCTTTAAAATTATAGCACAGATTGTAAAAGACAACAAGGACACTCCGAATTGTCAAATTTGATACAGGTTTATGGTTCTGGCTCAGTATCATCCTCCATATTTGCTACAGGTTCTACAATTGGCTGAAGATTTACTGTTACCGTTTCATTGGATACTCCTATAATCTCTACCGTGCCAGGAACATTCAAAACGAGTGGCAGCTCAAACATGCCGGGTTCAAAACCTTCTTCTTCTGTATTAATCTGAGAAAGATCTACATGAGGATCAAGACCTTGGGAAGACAGCTGCTGGACATGTGTATAGGGACCTCTCAGCTGTACCGATATTGACAGGGGGTCAACAGCTGCCTCAAAACCTTCCGGTATGTTTCGCAGCTCTGCTTCATTGACTAATAGTTCCGCATCAATAATAGTTTCGCTGATATTGATAACCACATTGACCTTGGATGGCTGCCCAGGCTCTAAATAAATTCCATCTTCTCTTGCCAGGTTTACAGTTGCATGAACATCCTCATCTGCATTATTAATATCAATCGGTTCAGTTAACAGTGAAGTAAGCCGGTTTACGATACTTGCATAACCGTTAATGGTTACCTGTGATGGATCAATGATGATGTCATCAATGACAAAACCATCAGCAGGATTTCCTACGATATTGGCTCGAATATCGAATGTTTTGACAGGGTGGATGGGGATGGTAACCATAGTAGAGTCTTGTCGAAGTTTCAGGTATTCTGATTTTATAATATTTCCTGTTGAATCTACCAAATCTATAGGCAGTGACTGTTTGATTGTCCCCTCATCTTGGTCAAGTTTAACTCTTACAACCCCCTGTACAACACTGTCTACCAGGGACTGTGCTCCATAAATGGTTACAGAAGGTGGTTCAGCTGTCGCTTCGTGAACATAAAATCCATCAGCTCCATTACCGATTACCTCAATCTTCACAGGTATAGGTTTATTGATAATTCTGTTAATTGTTACAGGTACTTCAGGGATTCTTTCCAAGCTTATTTCTCTAATAAGCCCTTCTATTTCCAGCTCCATATTTTGTGTTCCTGTCCAATCTATATCACTTAAGTCCAGAACAGCTTTCAGATTATCATCATTCATTTTATAAATATCATTTAACAGTCCTCTAATACGAATCGTAACTACTTGAGGGGGATCTTTAACCAAGGTAAGTTCTTTGCGATTCAACTGATCCAAATTAATTATTTCTACAGGTATATTGGTAATATTTTGTGTCCTTTCCGGATTCAGTTCTCTGATAGCGAAAACCCATAATATGATTGCTACAATTAATGAAATCACTTTGAGAGACAAATTATTACTGAAAAATTTACGAATCATTTTTATCCCTCCATTTTTTTGGTATGAGGGAGCGAGGTTCCTTTTCCCTGATATAAGCCTTTTTCAGCATTTCCCTTAAAGCCTTGGAATCCAGATAGCGGGTTAGTTTACCGTTGTTGGCAATGGAAATAACACCGGTTTCTTCAGAAACAACAATAGCTATGGCATCGGAAATTTCTGATATGCCCAGTGCTGCACGATGCCGTGTGCCCAACTGCTTGCTGATATTGGAGTTTTCTGTCAGCGGCAGAAAACAACCCGCCGCTGCTATTCGGTCACCACGGATAATAACAGCCCCGTCATGAAGAGGTGAATTTTCAAAAAAGATATTCTCTATTAAAGCCTCTGACAGTTCGCCATCGATTTTCACACCTGTTTCAATGACTTCATTTACGCCGGTTTTTCGTTCCAAAACAATCAAAGCTCCGGTTTTGGTTTTGGCCAGGTGCTGAACCGAATGAACAACTTCATTTATAAGCCTGGTAAAATCCTGATCGTCATGAAGAAAAAGCCTGTCCAACAACTGCCCTCTACCAATTTGCTCCAAAGCCCTGCGCAATTCAGGCTGAAACACAATAAGAAGGGCAATGACGCCAACAGTAGCTGTGTTTTTAAGAATCCAGTAAATGGTACTGAATTGCAGAACTTCACTGAGATAGGTAACAAGGAGCAATATGGCAAGACCTTTAAGCACTTGTTCTGCTCTGGTTTCCCGAATTAGAAGCAGGAGCTTGTACAGTACAAAAGCAACTACTAAAATATCGACAACATGCTGGATTACCCAGGGAAATTGGATATATGGTTCTATATAGGAAATCATTTTGGAAAACCAATCCCACATGCTGGCTCGCCTCTCTTTGTTTTATTGAACATCTATAGTATATAACAAATTCATTGGGACAAAAAGAGGTAAATTGGCTCATCTTCTTAATTTTGATGACTATCGGTATTCATTCTCTTCCGTCCTTCCCCCAATTATACCATACCGAAGCTGTTGGCTTCAATCAAAGAAGTCAGAAGTCCACCTGGAGCTAGATATACGTCAGTATGCCAAAAAAACAAATATTTAAAGAAGGACTAGAGCAGTATTTAACATTTTCCTTGGTTGTGTGCCGCTTATTCATTTTAGAGCACCCATTACCCCTGTATTTTCAAGAAACTTCAGGAAAGTTTCGATAAACGGTCACTTTGTACTAACAGCAATGTCCAATTGTACAGTGAATGGGATTCTACATGTTTCCTTAAATGGGCTTCAGGCATTGGCGAATCCACAATGCAGGTTATCCAGAGAATGTTTGACTCCTACCGAGTAGAAGAACAAGCATACAAAGGTTGCCTGTCACTACTGAAATTGGCAGATAAATATACATCGGAACGATTGGAAGATGCCTGTCGGGCAGCTCTTAGCAAAATTCCCAATCCTCGTTACAAAAACATCCGCCTTATCCTGGAAGCAGGTCAAGACAAAAAAGCCAATGAGACAGCCAAAACCAGCGTTAACGCTACGTCCTCCGAATATGCCATCGTAAGTGGCGCTGCTTACTACGGAGGTGTAAACCATGAAGAATGAGACTATCAATCACAAGGTACACTTGGGGTAGATAGTAAACCGCTAGTGTTAAAGTTCAAAAGATGACGCGCTTTTTTGGTCGGATCATAACTGCTATATGCGTTGCGCACATTTCATTTATACCGTATAGCAGGGGCAATCAGGACATTATTTGTGTCTGAAAACTCACACTAGTAAAAGTCTATTCTGAATTCCATTTTGCAGCGGCAATCATCGCCAAATAATTATCACACGGGACGTAATATGGGATACTATTCCCTGAACCAAGTGCATAGCCACCTTTCCCACTTGCTCTTTCGAGCATCGCTACCGAGCGGCTGTAAACTTTCTCAGGAGTCGAGCGGCATATGAAGTCCACATCAATTCCGCCAAGAATGGCAATTCTGTTTCCCCACATTTCGTATGCTTCCTCCACAGGGATAATGTTGTCTTCATATGAATGTTTTGCATCAAATTTTATTTTACTGATAATATCTTCCATCATTAAGTCTAGCTTACCGCATGAATGTAATATAGACGGCTTACCAGCAGCATGAATTATATCAACTATTCTTCCGTGCCATGGCACGACATATTTACGCATGTCTTCTGTAGAAAGAAAGGTTTGAGTATTAAATCCCCAATCATCATTTGATATAAGTGCTCCAACAGACTCAAACCCTGAACATATTTCGTAATATCTTGTAAACCTTGATCCAACGGCATTAAAAATATCCTGAACAAGTAGCGGTTCATCAATAGTCAGGTAACACAAATTCTCATAGCCCACCAAAGCAATAACTGTTTCAAGTACACCATTAGGCCCATAAACAATAATTTTCATACCCTTCGGTAGATATTCCGAAAGTTTTTCAAGCCTCGAATAGTCATATCTGTCAGGATCGGGCCAATCATAACTCTCAAAACTATCTCTGTCAAAGATAACTGCTCCTTCGTTTAAAGATATAGATGCCTGCCCCTCTTCTTGGTGACGTTTGTTTTTAAAACCAAAATCCGAACCAAGCATGGTGACATAATCATAGCCTGCAATCTTAAAAGCGTCGATCATCATCTTAAACGGTACAAGAGCGTCAGACTCGTCATATTTTATTTTATAAGAAAAGCTTTTATACAAACCATCATTCAGGAAGAATTCGAACAAAGTCGGTCTTAATGGTTTTTCTCTTTTTAATACTCTTAAGAGGTTATTAAAATCGGGTTCCCTTTTATTTTCAATATACGAATCTAAATTGGTAAAACATGGTGTAAACTGCTTCATAATAAACAAAACTCCTTTTTTTAATTTCTATTGCATTCTGGTCAGGAATAGAGTCCTTTTAATTATATCACCATTAATCCACCATTTTTAGAGCCAATTTTCGTTACTTCCTCGCGAATAAGATCTTCTATTTGCTTTGGTGTTATTACTCATGGGACGATAAGGTGCATCGAGCATACGGGAAAAGCGAAGTACATCACCCCTTTCGTAGGCGAGCAAGTTGAAATCTGTAAAGCTTTTGGTTTTGAAATTCCGCCGGGGTGTGCACCAGACTACGTCTCCAAGCAGAAGAACCCGAAGCAGAGCGGCCGTCCAAAACGGAAAATTACTGAATGGGATTTATAGTACAAAATAATTCAAAACTCACGCGGATAAAGAAAAACCAATAGCCAAATCATCCGGAGTCATCAGTGAAGCTTCCATAAGCTGCATATGCGTATCTGAGGCAGCCATTGTATTTAAACCTATACGAACAAACTTATTTCTTGCATCTATAGCAGAGTTGTTAGACTCTCCTATTCCAAAGAAATAGATCTTTTTCTTATTATTAATCAATACGATTGCTGCTTTAACAGAATCCGGATCCAGGGTTCTGCTGGTGTCTTCAATGGCTTGTACTGCGACCTTGTTGGTCTTCCTTAGCCTCTACTCGGTTTGGTCAAAGTTTATTTATATGCTCCAACACGCTTAACGGTAGCAATAATTTTTTTAAAATTCTTCAAGCTGACTGAGTTTGGAATCGAATGGTCGGAAGAAAAAATATAGCCGCCATTCTCTTTAAGTACCGGTACAACCCGTTCGATTTCATCTATAGCTGCTTTCTCGTTATCCCAAAGTACTGCGTTGATACCACCGTGCAAAACCAAATGTTCTCCGTATTCCTTCTTAATTTTAAAAGGATTCATACCTGCCTTAATCTCAAGGGGGTTTAAGGCATCAATGCCTGTATCCAACACATCCGGTAGCAGTTTAGATATGTCACCGCAAGAGTGCAGATGTGCATATATACTTTTATTGTGAGCCCATTCTACAGCACGACGATGAAATGGCTGCAGCAAGTTTTTATACATGGTATTTGAAAAGAAAGGCTTATTTTTATATCCCATATCATCATACCAAAATATGCTGTCAAATGTATATCCAGCATCCCATAACATATCAAAATGTGCAATGCTCTGATCTAAATATGTATCAAACATGTCCATTACCCATTCTGGTTCTTCTGACATGGCAATAAGGATAGTCTCAGTACCTGCCATCCAGGAATGTGTTACATCAAAACCAAACCAAAAGATTCCTTCTATCCATCGGTCATCAGCTTTCCAGAGGGGGTAATTTTCCTCTAAAAGCTTCCAATTAATACGTTTTCTATCTACCTTCATAAGCTCTTTGGCTTTTGCCCACGCTTCTGGCGAGTGAACAGTATAATCAATAAATTCCGGGGTGGAGTCATCTTCCTTGAATTGTTTCATTGTCACTCCCCATTCAGATTTAGTGATAATATATCGCTCTGTCTCTTCTAGCACAGTAAGAGGATATCTAGGTGAAATATCAACTTCAATTCTTTCCATTTTATCCACATCAAAATAATCTCGCCAATCCATATCGGTCGGCATTCCTTCTCGAACCCAACGCTTTATTGTGCCTGTCCATGGAGTATCTAAAATAGGTACTCTATCAGCTTCTTTATGTTCAAACATACGAGAAACACGCTCTTTCGTTTTCATATAAAAACCTCCAATAGATATGTTTTTGTTATAGTACTACAGCGAAAAATTTGTTCTTTGACAACTTCATATAGTATTACGAGTAAAATCCCATACTGCATAATACCCTTCCGCATTGAGCCTACGCCATTCCGGGTAATTATCGAATGCCCATCTACTCCACATATTAAAGTAACCACTAAAATTAACTCCTTTTTTGGTAGTTACGGTTTCCTCGAAACGAAAATATCTCTGCCCTTAAGGCCTTTGTGTACATGACCGTTCTTAGTAGACCAATAACAATTTTCCAAACAGGAACCAGTATAAATAATTGCCAACGAATACTTGCTCCATCATATCAGCATAGTGCTGAGGATTAAACTTACTCAGAAATTCAGGATTCCAATCAGGTATATGCATATCAATCAAATTTCTCCAGAATGATTTTTATAAATCTTTCGAGAAATACTCATCCATCTTAGGTGACATTGGTTTGCAGCTGGTTTCAGTAATTATATATCCCGTTTCAATTCTTGCTCCATGTAAATCCGGATGACCAAAGAAACTGACATCAACCATAACAGCCATACCGGGAGCAAGAACATCATTGCTGTTGGGTCCGTAGAACGGAGCTTCTGCTTCCATAAGCCCTATTGTATGTGCAAACGGACAAACAAGATAATCAAATAGTCCATGCTTCTTGTAGTAACCTCTTCCTGGCACATCAATTTCTTTTCCGGATATGCCGGGCTTAAGCATGGATTTAGTCAGTCTCATAACTTCTCTTAAGTGATTCATGCAATCTTTTTGTTTTTGTGTAAAGGTTCCAGATACTGGCAAAGTATCTCCAAAGGTTCCTGCATAGCCATTAAATCTTGGTGCAATACCTATCATAACAAGCTCTCCAGCTTCCATTTTCTTGTTAGTCGCTGTTGGAACTACAGCCTTTGCCCTTTCACCAGACCCCACAATTGTGGAATAAGCGAAAGAATTTGCTCCGTTAGCTCTACACACTACTTCACCAGCTGCTGCCACTTCATATTCAAATGCATCGGGTGCAATCTTCTTAGTCATCTTGTCGTATGCCAGGTCGGTTAAACTGGTTGCTTTGAGAATATTTTCAAGCTCCCATGAGCTTTTATATGCCCTCATTTTTTCATAGCTATCAGTAATATCACAAATCTCAATACCTTTAAATCCCTTTTCAAACTCACTGTAAACCTGGTACGGAATCGAAGATGATCCTACAAACCCTACTTTCTTTATTGTTGTCCCGCCTGCAACAAGCTCTTTGTAAAGCATTTCAAAGTCTATTATATTTGCATTGGGATATTCTTCATCAGGAACCATAAAAACAGGAAAGCATCTGGTATTACTAATGGCAGATGACATTTTTGCAAACGGCTCACTTTCCGGTCCACCAAGCAACAGTGGTTCACCTACTTTAGGAATAAGCACAGCTCCTTTTTCAAATTGTGGGCACCATCCTGTCAGGTACCATCCATTGGCTATATTAAGCTCATCATAATAAACAAGAGCCGCATCCAGGTTTTCTGCTGATAGAATCTTTCTTAATTCAGATATTCTTTTGTTTGTTTCTTCAAGATTGTAATACGACATGTTTTTTCTCCCCTCAAAAATTGAATTTTTCTTATATGCTTAAAAAAACTTTTGTTTGATAGGCAAAATATATATCCTTCTATTGTTTTTTAACTTTTACCTTTATGGTCATACAGTCAGACAAGAAAAAGCATCCATTGCACATACTGGAGATAATAAGAGAATATAGTACATATTTGTTATATAAATCTTTGTAATAGAATAATATGCGTGTATTTGGTTCAATTTGACTGAACATTTTGATAAGTGCTGGGTTATTACACTGTTTATATTTTTCTACTTGCATAGGCAGTTTTTTGTGGATGTCTATAATCCACAGGATATTGAATTACCCACAGAATATTACAAAAGTTTAATATTTTCAAGGTGCGATTTATATGTTATTATTACTCATGGCGATGTCCCGAACTCTGAATATCTTGTTTGTTTTCCCTATATTTTACACATATATACACTACATACATCAATGGATTGTTTACCCATATTTGCCAAGTGAGTTCTCAAAATCACTCTCCATTACCTACTTGTGATTCCTTATTTTGTAAATGTTTACGTAATTTTGAGATTACCATACATTTCGCGTATTTTTTTTTGCTATTTCTTCTAATATGTAACCCTTTATTTTCCTCTTATCAATATATTTGTAAACGTTTACTTAAATTCACGTTTTTAAATTAACATAATTTTCAAGCTTTGTCAATAAAATTTCGCTTCTTTGACACCTCTAAAATAAAATTACCATAAAGAATCCTTTCAATAAGCAAGGTTGAGAGGTTACTGTCCAGAGGGTATGAAAAAGGTTGAATGAGACTCAAAAAATTTCTCCTTGATTTTTGTAAAGAGACCCACCTTTTGTTTTTTTCAAGTTGTAAAGACCGACATTATTTTCACAAAGTTGGGGATTCCCTTCCATGTTCTAAAGCAACCGGAAATTTTCTGTCTTGTTTTACACGGGCGTAGATCGCGTTGATAACGCATACAATTTTCAGCTTGTGCTGAAAGAAGCAGTTGCCCGCCATGGTATTTGCAACAAGCTATACACCGATTATGCTGAGGAAAAAACTTAAGATTTTACTTCAGGTTGAAATTTTAGTAATTCTTCAAATGAAAAATAGACATGTGTGGTACAATCCAACCTTTGACAGCTCCTATCATAACATCCTTTACAAAATATTTCTGCAAAAAGGGGTATAATACCAATATAGGCAAGGTACCAACTATAATTAGAGAATATTTAATTGTTTCTGCAAAACTATTATATGTGCCATCTTCTGTTACATTATCAGAACTCAAAATTTCGTTGTTTTCTATAAGTATTGCGCGCATAACTGCCTGTATTGGGAGCTTATTATTATCTTCCAAGTAGATAAGCGCAGAAAACCAGGAGTTCCAATGACTAACCGCATAGTATAATACAATAACCGCTAGGGTAGGAATAATTAAAGGAATAATTATTCGAAAAAGAATTAAAATATCATTTGCGCCGTCTATATGTGCAGCTTCAGTTAAACTATCTGGCACTCCGTCCATAGCGGTCTTTACAATAATTGTATTGTATACGCTAATTGAACCAGGCAATATCAAAGCCCACAATGAATTGTATAATCCTAGCAGGAGTTTCGCACTTTTATCCTTCTGAAACTCCTTCAAACCGTTGGTATT
>ENA-UOOM01000326-UOOM01000326.1-fermentation-metagenome-genome-assembly--contig:-NODE-326-length-57138-cov-10.458876_pt1 | contig 57138 bp, 47 predicted proteins | sample MGYA00245781_ERZ724031 | MGnify/ENA primary metagenome ERZ724031 (study PRJEB28704, sample SAMN03018317) | fermentation metagenome | biome: anthropogenic terrestrial biome; feature: soil; material...
TCAAGATTAATATCGAAGATGAAATGAAATCATCGTACATCGATTATTCGATGTCTGTAATTGTCTCGCGTGCCCTTCCTGATGTTCGTGACGGTTTCAAACCCGTTCACAGGCGTATTCTTTTCGGAATGTCGGAATTAGGAAATACTTCCGATAAGCCCCATAAGAAATCGGCAAGAATTGTCGGGGAAGTACTTGGTAAGTATCACCCCCACGGCGACTCTTCGGTTTATAATGCAATGGTCAGACTTGCTCAAAATTGGAGCATGCGTTATACGTTAGTCGACGGGCAGGGGAATATGGGTAGCGTCGACGGCGACAGCCCTGCGGCTATGCGTTATACCGAGGCCAGGTTGAACAAGTTAGCGGAAGAAATGTTGCGCGATATTGACAAAGAAACGGTAGACTTTCAACTCAATTTCGATGATACGCTTCTTGAACCGACGGTTCTCCCCACGCGAATCCCGAACCTGCTGATAAACGGTTCGGCGGGTATTGCTGTGGGAATGGCTACCAATATTGCCCCGCACAACCTTACCGAATGTATTAATGGTATTGTAGCCTATATCGATGATCGCGAGATTGACATACAAGGGTTGATGCATTATATCAAGGCTCCCGATTTTCCTACCGGCGCTTTCATTTACGGCTATAAAGGCGTTCAGGATGCTTTCGAAACGGGTAGGGGACGCATTATCATGCGTGGACGAGCCGAAATAGAGTCTGCCAAAACGCATGACAAAATTGTCATTTCCGAAATACCTTATATGGTGAATAAAGCGGAATTAATTAAGCATATTGCCGACTTAGTTTCGCTTAAAAAAATCGACGGTATCTCGAATGTCAACGACGAATCGGATCGCCGAGGGATGCGTATTGTCGTCGACCTGAAGCGCGATGCGAATGCGAATGTTGTCTTGAATAAACTCTACAAACTCACGGCTTTGCAGTCGTCTTTCAGCGTCAACAACATTGCGTTGGTCAACGGGCGTCCGGAACTGCTCAATCTGAAGAGAATGATTGAGTTGTTCGTGGAACATCGTCATGAGGTGGTGATCCGGCGGACAAAATACGATCTTCGAAAAGCCGAAGAGAGAGCGCATATTTTAGAAGGCCTGATTATCGCTTCCGACAATATCGATGAAGTGATTTCGATTATCCGGAGTTCTAAAACGCCGCAGGAAGCAATCCAGCGTTTGATTGAGCGATTCCAGCTTTCCGAAATCCAATCGCGGGCGATTGTCGAAATGCGTCTGCGGCAATTAACCGGCCTCGAACAAGATAAACTTCATTCGGAATATGAAGAAATACAAAAGCAAATCGCTTATCTGAACGAGATTCTGACCAATGACGAACTTTGTATGAAAGTCATAAAGGATGAGCTTATTGAAATACGTGATAAATTTGGAGATGAACGCCGTTCTGAAATTATTTATGCTTCGGAAGAACTAAATCCCGAAGATTTTTATGCCAACGATGAGATGATTATTACCATCTCTCACCGGGGATATATAAAACGTACCGCGTTATCGGAATTTCAAACGCAAAACAGGGGCGGAGTAGGGGCCAAAGGGACCGAAACACGCGATGAAGACTTTGTCGAGTATATTTATCCGGCGACGATGCACAACTACATGTTATTTTTTACTCAAAAAGGTAAATGTTATTGGTTGCGCGTATACGAAATTCCCGAAGGAACGAAAAACTCGAAAGGCCGGGCCATCCAAAATATGTTGAATATCGGTTCCGACGATGCCGTCACCGCTTTTGTGAGGATCGAAAGCTTAAATGATGAAGACTATACAAACTCTCATTATTTGGTTTTTGCGACCAAACAGGGGGTTGTCAAAAAAACGCAGTTGGAAGCATATTCCCGTCCGCGTCAAAACGGAGTGAACGCTATCACGATACGCGAAGACGATCAGGTAATTGCGGTTCGTCTGACCGACGGCGAAAAAGATATTATCCTGGCCAATCGTAACGGACGCGCCGTTCGGTTTAATGAAGCGGACGTGCGTCCCATGGGGCGTACCGCAACCGGCGTAAGAGGCATGACTCTGGATGATGACGGCGAAGATTGCATCATCGGCATGATTTGTATGAATCGCGACTCGACCAGCACGATTCTTGTCGTTTCCGAACAAGGTTACGGAAAGAGAAGCCACCTGAATGACGAAGACGGGGAACCCGTTTATAGAATTACCCGCAGGGGTGGAAAGGGCGTGAAAACGCTCAACATAACAGAGAAAACGGGTAAGCTGGTTTCCATTAAAAGCGTTACGGATGATAACGATTTAATGATAATTAACAAGTCAGGAATCACGATACGTGTAAAAATTTCCGATCTTCGTGTCATGGGACGTGCTACACAGGGAGTTCGACTCATTAATTTGGAAAAAAGAAATGATGAGATAGCTTCTGTTTGCAAGGTGAATTCGGAAGATTTACAAGATGAAGTCCTTCCCGAAGAAACTGACGACACACAGGAGAATAAGCCCGAAGACACGATTTCGGAAGAATAATCAACGGGAATGAGTTTAAACTTCTGAATCGATTTTAGTCTAAAAACAGAATTTTTGAAATAGAATTAAGATTATATTTATCAACTAAACATGAATAAAATGAAGAAACTCTTATTTTTGACAGCGGTGGTCATTTTTTCTGCCGGAAGCATCTTTGCTCAAAAATCGGCATTAAAAGATGCTAAAAGAGCGTTAGGTAGTAACGACTTAAATGAAGCTCGCACGCTCATTAAACAAGCGTCCGAGAATTCTGAAACGATCAGTAATCCTGAAACTTGGAAAACTTGGGGCGATATCGGAAACAAAGCGTTCGATAATGAAAGGACCAATGCCATGTTGGGAAAACAGACTAATGATAAAGTAATGTACGATGGTTTGTACGAATCGTATGCTCCTTATCTCAAGGCGGATTCATTAGGCCAATTACCGGATGAAAAAGGTCGCGTACGGAATAAATTCAGAAAAGACATTGCCGGAATCCTTAGGGCGAATCATCCGTTTTTCATTAACGGCGGCGTTTATTCTAACGACCAGAAAGATTACGCTAAAGCATCCGAATTCTTTGAAATTTACTGGACGATTCCTTCATTACCTCTGTTTGAAGGCGAAAAAGAAGCCTTTGTTTTAGATAGTACTTATCAAACCATTAAATACTATGCTATTATAACCGCTATTCAAGCCAAACAACATGATCGCGCCTTAGTTCTCTTGGATCGCGCGACAAAAGAGCCCTTTATTGAAAACAGCGCTTATCAGGAAAGTGATTTGTATGAATTGCTGGCAAGCGAATATGTGAGCGCAGGCGATTCGGCGAAATATCTCGAGACATTATATGCAGGTGCGGAAAAATTCCCTAAAAGCAAGTATTTTATTCCTAATTTGGTAAATGTGTTTATTCGTCAGGGACAAAACGAAAAAGCAATGCAATATCTCGATCAAGCCATCGCAAATGATCCTTCGAATGCGTGTGACCTAAATAGTGTAAAAGGCGCTTTGTTAGCTGAAAGAGGCGATTTTACCGGAGCTGAGAGTGAATATACAAAAGCATTGGTTCAAGATGCTAATTGCGAAAGAGCTCTCGAGGCGTTAGCTGTAAATTATATTCTTCAAGCTCAAGATATAAAAGAAAAAACAGCCGTGTTGAGCGATAGGCAGCAACAAGTCGAAAATGATAAAAAGACGATTGAACTGTATCAAAAATCTCTTCCGCATTTGGAAAAATATACCGAATTGCTCAAAGGACGCAAGGCCGGAGAATCCGAAATTAAAAGCGCATTGCTTAAACTTCGCAACGTGTATTATAATTTAAGCAATATGGGGATAGATAAATCGACAGAATTGGAGGTTGTTGAAAAAGAATTAGGACCAACCAATCAATAAACGATTCAAAAGGCATCTGCATTTGTTGTAGGTGCCTTTTGATTTAAAATAATACGATAGAATTATGGACAGGGAACATGAATAGTCGTAACCGCTCAACTTATTAAACATAATAGTAATTATAGCTGTTTTAGGAGCGCTCATTTGCAGATACCTTTTGAAGTATATTATTATTGGCTTTTTCATAAACATTTATTAGCAGGTAAAACGCAAAAGAATTATCTTTGCATATTCCATTTAATAGATATTTCTTTTATAATAATGAGTGATCAACGATACAATTTAAGAGGAGTTTCGGCTTCCAAAGAAGATGTGCACAATGCAATTAAAAGCATTGACAAAGGCATTTATCCCAATGCGTTTTGTAAAATTATTCCCGACATTTTAGCTGGAGATCCGAATTACTGTAATATCATGCATGCAGATGGCGCCGGAACAAAATCGTCGTTGGCTTATGTTTACTGGCGTGAAACCGGTGATTTATCTGTTTGGAAAGGTATTGCTCAAGATGCGTTGGTAATGAACTTAGACGATTTATTATGCGTTGGCGCTACGGATAACATCTTACTGTCTTCCACCATCGGCCGAAACAAAAATCTGATTCCCGGTGAAGTCATTTCCACGATTATTAATTCGACCAATGAACTTTGCGAAGAGTTATCTTCCTTCGGCATACGTATTTATCCGACGGGAGGCGAAACCGCTGATGTCGGCGATTTAGTACGTACCATCATCGTCGACAGCACCGTTACTTGTCGTATGAAGAGAGCGGATGTCATTGATAATAAGAATATCCAAGCCGGAGATGTGATTGTCGGACTCTCTTCTTCCGGCCGCGCTACCTACGAAAAAGAATATAATGGCGGTATGGGAAGCAATGGACTGACATCTGCTAGACATGATGTGTTTGCTCATTACTTGGCGGCCAAATATCCGGAAAGTTACGATGCCGCCATTCCTTCTGATTTGATTTATTCGGGAAGTGTAAAATTAAAGGACCTGATGAAGCCGTTAGGGATCGATGCCGGTAAGTTAGTATTATCCCCTACCCGCACCTATGCTCCGGTTATTTCTCTTATTTTAAATGAATTAAGGGGGAATATACACGGAATGATCCACTGTTCGGGTGGTGCGCAGACAAAAGTGCTGCATTTTTTATCCGATTCGTTGAAAGTCGTAAAAGACAATATGTTCCCCGTACCTTTTTTATTCGAACTCATTCAAAAAGAGTCCGGAACAGATTGGAAAGAAATGTATAAAGTGTTTAATATGGGCCACAGGATGGAAATTTATTTGCCGGAAGCTCATGCCCGACGAGTGATCGAGATATCTAAATCGTTCGAAGTGGATGCCCGTATTGTAGGACGCGTGGAACAAGCTTCAAAACGTGAGGTGCTCATAAAGAGTCCCTTTGGTAATTTTAGTTACGAATAATATATGGCTGAGAGTCTATTAGATAAGTTAGAGCATTTGGTGGTAAGGTTTGAAGAAGTCGGGACATTGATTGCGGACCCTTCCATCATATCGGATATGGATCGGTTCGTCAAACTGAATAAGGAATACAGCGAACTCGAAAAGATTGTGACCGTTCAGCAGGAATATAAGAAAACGCTGGAATCTATTCGGGAAGCTAAAGCTATTTTAGAGCACGAAGCGGATAGTGAACTTCGGCAATTAGCCAATGAAGATCTGGCTATAAACTCGACCAAATTACCGGAATTAGAAGAGAGCATTAAACTGTTACTTATTCCTTCCGATCCGGAAGATGCGAAAAACGTAGTCATGGAAATCCGTGCCGGCACCGGTGGCGATGAAGCGGCTATTTTTGCAGGCGATCTGTATAAAATGTATTCGAAATATTGCGAAAGCAAAGGATGGAAAACCGAATTATCCGGTTATACCGAAGGGCCTTCCGGGGGATTTAAAGAAATTATTTTCACCGTTAAGGGGGATTATGTATACGGAATATTGAAATATGAGTCGGGTGTTCACCGTGTCCAAAGAGTTCCGGCGACGGAAACGCAAGGACGTGTTCACACTTCTGCAGCCACGGTTGCGGTTTTACCGGAAGCAGAAGAATTCGATGTTCAGATCAATCCTGCGGATATTGAGATGCAAACAGCTCGTTCGAGCGGCGCAGGAGGACAAAATGTAAATAAAGTCGAAACGAAGGTTCAATTGACTCATAAACCATCCGGTATTGTAGTTGTTTGCCAACAGGCCCGTTCACAATTGCAAAACCGGGAATTGGCCATGCAAATGCTTCGAACAAAACTCTATGATATAGAGCTGGCCAAAAGACAACAGGATGTTGCTTCCAAGCGCAAAACAATGGTGTCGACCGGTGATCGTTCGGCAAAAATCCGGACGTATAATTATCCTCAAGGACGTATTACCGATCATCGTATTAATTATACTATTTACAATTTGGATGCATTTATGAATGGGGATATCCAAGGCGTGATAGATCAACTAATTGTCAGCGAAAATGCAGAGCGAATGAAAGAAGCTGAAATTTAAAATTTTCATTCATGAAATTAAAACAGATTAGCGTGGTATCTCGAAGTAATTGATGTAATAAATTAAATAAATGACAAAACAACAGCTTTTTGAACAAATAATAAAAAAACGGTCTTTCCTATGCGTAGGACTGGATACCGATATTGAAAAAATTCCCGATTATCTCACCGATAACGAAGATCCTATTTATACGTTTAATAAAGCGATTATCGATGCGACGGCTCCCTACTGCATTGCCTATAAACCGAATGTCGCATTTTATGAGAGTGCGGGAATAGAAGGTTGGCTGTCGTTGCAGAAAACCGTGGCTTATATAAAACAGCGTCATCCGCAACTGTTTATTATCGCCGATGCTAAACGAGGCGATATTGCGAACACGAGCGAAATGTATGCACGCACTTTTTTCGACGGCATGAAGGTGGACGCCCTGACGGTGGCTCCTTATATGGGCGAAGATAGTGTGAAACCATTTCTTCTGTATCCTGAAAGTTGGGTGATACTATTGGCGTTAACTTCAAACAAGGGCTCGAATGACTTCCAACAAACCGAGAATAAAAACGGAGAACGTTTATTTGAACAAGTGTTGCGTGTATCGCAGACATGGGCATCCGATGAACAAATGATGTATGTCGTCGGGGCTACTCACGGGACGTTATTGCAAGATGTGCGGAAAATTGTTCCTAACCACTTTCTGTTAGTTCCGGGTGTGGGAACACAGGGCGGATCGTTAGAGGATGTTTGCCGGTACGGCATGAATAAACAATGCGGACTGATTGTCAATGCTTCACGGTCCATCATCTATGCAGACCATACCGAAAGCTTTGCAGAAGCCGCCGCCGAAGAGGCTAAGAAATTACAGCAAGAGATGAACCTGTTAATGGATAAATATTTGTGACAGACACCTAAAAAACGCTTTTAGCCGGTATCTGAAAATCAATCAGAATTATTTGGAAACAATTTTCGGGCATTTAAATATCCATGGAGAAAACGCTCCGGCAAGTGATACGTCCTCCTAACTTCAATCTTATAAGACTTTTATCTACACGGAAGTTGTCCGGAAGGGTAAAATGCATTATCTTTGTAACAATTTGTTTAAGGTTACAATTATTTATAGTCACTTCACTATTTTATTCGTATGAAATTGCAGGATTCAAATAAGAAAAAAATTCGTATACTTTTTGTCTGTCTTGGAAACATTTGTCGTTCTCCGGCCGCAGAAAGCGTTATGAACCGTATTATTGAAAAGAATAATTTACAGGATAGTATTGAAACTGATTCTGCCGGTACTTCCGGTTGGCATGAAGGGGACCTTCCCGATGAGCGCATGCGTGCTCATGGGGAAAAACGTGGATATGCGTTTCTCTCCCGGGCGCGTAGATTTACAAAAAAAGACTTTCAGAATTTTGATTACATTATTGCGATGGATGATCAAAATTATATGGATGTCAAATCGATGGCTATTACAACGGAAGATGAACGGAAAATTCATCGCATGACGGAATTCTCCCGACAATATAGCCATGATCATATTCCCGATCCTTATTTTGGCGGAACGTCAGGATTCGAGTTGGTGCTTGATTTATTAGAAGATGCCTGCCTGGGATTAATGGAGGTCATTATTGATAAAGAGGATATTGAGTAATAGATTATTATAAAAAAACCTCCGATTATGAATCAAAATCGGAGGTCTTCTATTTGAAATGAGAACTAATCAGGCTGTTGGTTCTTCTTCTTTTTTACTTTCTTCTGCCTCAGGAGTTGCAGTCGCTTCTTCTGTTGTTACAGGAACTTCCTCCGAAGGCGCTGCTTGTTCTTCCTCTTCTTGAGCCGGTGCATTAGCCGCTTCAAGTTCGGCTTTTTTCTTCGCTAAAAGTTCTGCTCTGGCTTTATTCTGTTCTTTTTCGGCATCTAAACGAGCTTTTTCGTCCGCACGTTTTTTCTCTTCATCTTTTTCTTTAACAGATTGAACGGCATTGAGTTTAGCATCTTTCCAAGCTTCGAATTTCTTTTCGGCTTCTTCTTCGTTAAATGCACCTTTGGTTACACCGCCGAGAAGATGTTTCTTCATGAGTACTCCTTCTCTTGAAAGGATATTCCGAACGGTGTCGGTTGGTTGAGCGCCTGTTTGCAGCCAATACAAAGCCCGGTCGAAATCTAAAGTGATAGTAGCAGGATGAGTGTTCGGATTATATGAACCTATCCTTTCTATGTACTTTCCATCTCGTGGAGCCCTGCTATCTGCAACAATGATTTGATAGTACGGGTAGTGTTTGCGTCCCCGTCGTTGTAAACGTAATTTTGTTGCCATTTAGTAGTTTTTTTAAATTAAAATGCTTTATAAATTGTATTTGCGGGTGCAAAGATAACCAAAAATCTTTTATTCAAGAAGTTTTATTGTTTATTTTTGCGGTTTAACTGCGGGTGACGCATCCGGTAAGACGTTGAGTTGCGTCTTCGAGGGAATATCTGAAATCTCAACGACGCGAAAGGTATCATCAATCGTTTTGCCATCCAGATAGCGTTGCCATCTCTCCAACACAGGCCTTTCCAAGTCAAATTCTCTGAATTCATCGGGATTCATAATCGGAATGCCTTTCATGATGGGATATAACCGTTGGCATTCGTTACAAATTAAAAAGCCCTCTATCACTTTTTCTCCCGTATCGTCTGTTGTGATGACGGTTAATTGCAAATCTGCCTTATCGAACGGGCAGCATAGTTTTTCTATCGTTTTTAGTCTCATTGTTTTTTAATTAATTGTTCGCTATACTTTTTGATGGCGTCGATGGGATCCGCCACGCTCATAATCCCCGAAACCACGGCTACTCCATCATACGGCAGCGTGTTTAACTTATCCATGTTTTCCGGCCGGATACCTCCCGCCAGAAAAATCGGACGGCTAAACAGCGCGCGTGCCTGCCGGACGGTGTCGAAATCGACCAACTCGCAACTGTTGGCCGTAGAAGATGGAAAAACGGAACAGAAGGAAATATAATCCAGTCGATGTGCGGCAGCCCATCGAACCCACGACAAGTCGTTATTGCAGGTCAGTCCGGAAATAAACGTCCGCCCCACTTTTTGGCGGATGGCGCCCATGTCATCGGGTATTTGGTCGAAATGAACCCCGTCGAGCGGAAAATGCAGCAAATACTCCCATCGGTTGTTCATCAAAAGCGGTGTATCGGCTTCGGCGCAGAGGGCGCTTACCGGACGGATAAAACCTTCGATGTCGGCGTTTTTGTCAAAATTATCCCAAATTTGCACCGCTGCAATTGGTTGTTGCAGGGCAAGCCGGAGTTTATCCAACAATAAAAGCCGGTCCATGGAAGGATCGATAACCAGATAAATTCCTTTGGTAATCTTCTTTTGTATTGTCATTTCCATCCTGTTTTCAGTGCCTTGAAAAAAGCGGCCCAATACGGGTCGGTGTGGAAATAGTTCAACCCTTTTTCCCTGCCTTCTTCAATCAGTTTTACCCCCTTTTCTTTTTCCGTCAGACGCCCCACTTCGACACAGGGAATTTTTTCTTTTGCCAACGATTCGATAACCGCATTCACCCCTTCTTTTTTACAGGTGATAATCATCGAACCGGCGCCTACACAATACCGGGAATCGAGTGAAAAAAGCGAGCAAACGGCTTCTTGCACTTCCCCAAACGGCAAAAGATCATTATATACTTCCGCTCCGTTGCCCGAAGCGACCGTTAGTTCGTAAATCGCACCCAACACCCCTCCTTCGGTCACATCGTGCATCGCGGTAATCGCGTTACGCGTTTGTTGTTGACCGGCTGCCGTCAAGGCATCTTTGAGCGAAGAGGTACGGTAAAAACTTTCCGCAGCCAACCGGTAGAACTCGCTTCCGAGTTTATTCTTTACCGTTTCGGGAAAGCTTAACGCCAATATGGCTGTAGAAGAAAGGGCGCATTCTTTCGTTACCAGGATGGCATCGCCGGGAGAGGCTCCAGCAGAGGTGAGGATTTCATTTTTAGGAGCGATGGCGATGAAGGTTCCTCCGCCGGCAATGGTGGAGTTTTGTCCTTCTATAAAGCCGGTATGTCCGCCGGTAACGGCCATGCCGATGTCGGAACAAAAGCGGTCGATATGCTTCCAGTAAACTTTAAAATCCTCTTGAGAAAAATGAGCCGGCAAGTTCAGGACGAACTGTCCGTACATCGGCGCAAAGCCCGTTGTTGCCATATCGTTGGCCATCAGTTGGACGGAAAGCCATGCCGATTCCTGCAATCCCAGTGACGGAATCAACGACAAGGGATCGCTCGTAAGGGCCATTGCCCGGCCGTCGTTTAAATCGATAACAGACACGTCGACGCCGAAATCGGGACCTGATATTACTTCCGGTCGACGGGCTCCACAGTGATGCCTGATAAAATCGTGCACTAGTGAATGATCTATTTTTCCGAGTTTTTGATCCATTTCTTACTCCACATCATTTAATCGTATATACAAGGCAAAGAAATCGCCGTACGATTGGTTCCATTGCTGTACGGGAAACCACTTAGGCAGTCCCGTCATCGTCCATTCTATCGTATAATCCCTTCCTTCCAGCGCTTTATGCACGAGTTCCGTTAACGTCTTGGGAGTATAGAATGTCGCCGTGACATAAAAAGGATTCAGCCCGAAAAGCTGTTGTGTCCGGCGGCGGATGAATTTGGGTGTTGTTTTATTCATCATTCCCATCATAATGCCGTATTTCCCAACCCGCGCCGCTTCCCGCAAGACTTTAACGGGATCTTTGTAGTATTCGAATGTCGTGACGAATGCCAATGCGTCGAAACTATGATCTTTGAAAGGCATGAAGTGGGAGTCGGCCATCACGAGGTCTCCGTCAAACAAATGCAGCGCCTGCGACAACATAAACGGCGAGATGTCTCCGCCGGAAGCCTCGATGCCGATTTGTTTCCACCAACGTGTAAAATGCGTGGTGCCGCAACCGAACTCCAGCAATGTTTTCACGCGTTTGTCCTTACCGATAAGCTGTTCCATGATTTTTTTCTGCCATACTTCGGCGCGTTTATAGCGTCCTTCATACCACAATTCGTACGTATCGGTATGCTTCCGGTTGAAAAACCATTCTTCACGGCCTTGCCAGTTTTGCTGTCCCTGACGGACTAAATCGGAGCTTGACTTTTTTTCTATTTCCGTTGAATTCATATTGGTCTATTTATTCATTTATTTTTTCTTTCGGATAGCCAACAAAATGAAGCGAGAAACGAAAAATCGGGCAGGCTTGCATCCCTACGTTGGCATGATCCAAATCAGGTGTCGGGTATCATCTCAGTCCGCTGTGTGCGGGCACCCCGTGCATAGTGTGACACAAAGATACAGGATATTTTTTGATTTGCGGACGGCGGGGATAAAAATAGATGGATTTTATTCCTGAATTTTGCCCGGGGATTGCTCTGGGCAATATTTCCGGGAATAAAAAAACTCAGGCAAGGCGTCGAACGAATACGAAGCCTTCAAAAAAACCCGGGCAAAAGGCGTCGTACGAATACGAAGCCCTCAAAAAAAACCGGGCAACACGTCGTACAGATACGAAGCCTTCAAAAAAAACCGGGCAACGCGTCGTACAGATACGAAACCTTCAAAAAAATTTTCGACAAGGTCTCGGAATTCGAGGACTCCCCCCAAAATTTCCCTTACCATTCAATGGGTTCTTCGCCGTTGGCAATCAAATAGGCATTGGCTTTACTAAAATGCTTATTTCCAAAGAATCCCCGGTGTGCCGATAAAGGCGAAGGATGCGGGGACTTCAGGACAAGATGTCTATTCGTATCGATATTTTCCCCTTTTCGTTGTGCATACGATCCCCAAAGAAGAAAGACCACATGTTCCCGTTCGTTCGCCAAATGACGGATAGCCGCATCTGTAAATTCTTCCCATCCTTTATGCTGATGAGAGCCGGCGCGGTGGGCCTGAACGGTAAGGGTCGCATTCAGAAGAAGAACTCCCTGCCGGCACCATCGTTCTAAATTACCCGAACGGGGAACCGGCACTCCTAAATCGTCCTGTATTTCCTTATAAATATTCACAAGCGAAGGAGGAATCTGTATTCCCTCATTTACCGAAAAGCATAATCCATGCGCCTGGCCGGGTTCGTGATACGGATCTTGCCCTACGATAACGACTTTCACTTTATCGAAAGGGCAGCAATCGAACGCGTTAAAGATCAATTTTGCCGGTGGATAAATAGTACGTGCACGATATTCTTCGCGCACAAAATCGGTCAGCTGTTTAAAATAAGGCTTTTCAAATTCATCTTGCAAGCGCTCTTTCCAACTTTCTTCTATTTTAACATCCATACGAATACCTTTTAATTCAGCCGGCTAAGTTACTTCAAAAAAACGAATTCAAAAAACAGAAAGAATAAAAATAAGGATTCAGATTAAATAAATAGCGTGTTCCCGTGCTTGTTCGCGGATTTCAGACGGCCATAGACTCGATTGTATTTCCCCGATATGCGCTTTTCGAAGATAATACATGCACAAGCGCGACTGTCCGATTCCTCCTCCGATGGATAACGGTAATTCATTATTCATCAATCGACGATGAAAATACAACGACAATCGGTCTTCTTTTCCATGCAACTTCAATTGCCTTTCGAGGGCGATCGGATCGACGCGAACGCCCATCGATGAAAGCTCTACGCTACATTGTAAAACCGGATTCCATACCAATAAATCGCCATTGATCCCTTTAAAACCGTCTTCATTTGGCGTACTCCAATCGTCATAATCGGGTGCGCGTCCGTCATGCGGAAGGCCATTGGACAGATTCGCGCCGATACCGATAATAAATACCGCCCCGTATTTTTGGGCGACGGCGTCTTCCCGTTGTTTGGCGGTTTTATCGGGATATGCCTGCAACAATTCTTCGGCATAGACGAAATGAATATTCTTGGGCAGTTCCGGCTTTATGCGTGGAAACAATTCATACACCAGATATTCCGTACGGAGCATGGCTGCATAGATGCGTTGAACGATTTGTTTCAAAAAAGCCGCACTCCTGTCCTCCTTTGCGATAACCATTTCCCAATCCCATTGATCGACATATAGCGAATGCAGGTTATCCAATTCTTCATCGGCGCGTATGGCATTCATATCCGTATAAATACCGTATCCCTCTTCAATATGATAATCAGCCAGCGTTAAACGCTTCCATTTAGCTAAAGAATGCACGATTTCAGCCGTTTTGTCCCCCATATCCTTAATCGGGAAACGTACCGGGCGCTCTATTCCGTTTAAATCATCGTTAATTCCCGTACCGCTCTCAACGAACAAAGGCGCAGTCACACGCCGAAGACGCAACTCCGAAGAAAGGTTTTGCTGGAAAAAATCTTTAATACTTTTTATTCCGAGTTCTGTTTGCTTCAGATTCAATAACGGATGATATCCATCGGGAATATGTAATTTCGACATAATTTATTTCTTTGTTTTTGGAACACAAAGATAATAGTTTTATTCATTTTGTCAAATGAAAGCGCAAATAGATTTCAGAATGTCTCTATTTATCGTGATTGCATTCCATAAAAAGAATAAATAAAGGAAAAAAGGATCATTTAGAAATGTCAATCGATATTGAGATTTCCGATAAGATCGTCTATTGAAAGAATATGGTGGCGATCGAGATAATCCGAAATTCCATCGACGATTTTCACCGAAGCCGCAGGATCGATAAAATTATAAGTTCCCACCTGGATAGCCGTGGCGCCGGCCAATATAAATTCGATGGCATCTTGCCAATTGCATATACCGCCCATTCCGATAATCGGTATTCCAACGGCATGATATACTTCCCATACCATCCTCAAAGCGATTGGTTTGATGCAAGGGCCCGATAATCCTCCGGTAATCGTGGAAAGCTTCGGGCTGCGCTTTTCCGCGTCGATGGCCATGCCTAAAAAGGTATTCACGAGCGAAACCGAATCGGCGCCTTCCGCCTCCACAGCACGGGCTATTTCGCCGATATTCGTCACGTTAGGCGATAATTTTACAATAAGCGTTTTGGGATAAATCTTGCGTACCGCTTTTACCACCTTCGCCGCAGAGTCGCACGATGTGCCGAAAGCCATTCCGCCTTCTTTCACATTCGGGCACGAGATATTCAGTTCGATAGCCGGAATACGCTCCAAATCGACAAGTCTTTCGGAGCATTTTACATAATCGTCAACCGATGAGCCGGATACATTCACGATAATATTCGTATCATACTGTTTTATTTCCGGGTAAATATGCTGTACAAAATAAGTCACTCCCTTATTTTGCAATCCGACCGCATTAAGCATCCCCGATGCCGTCTCAGCCATTCTGGAATAATTGTTTCCATCTCTGGGTTCGAGGGTCGTCCCTTTCACGAAAATGCCTCCTAAACGAGACAAATCGATAAAATCGATATATTCCGTACCGTATCCGAATGTTCCTGAAGCCGTCATTACCGGATTTTTCAGTTCCAGCCCGCCAATACTGACCTTTAATCTATCCATGTGAGTTCTTTTATGTTAAATACGGGACCTTCGGTACAGGCGCAAACATTTCCTCGGGTTGTTTTTTCAATGCAGCAAAGGCACGCGCCGAACCCGCAAGCCATCAGGTTTTCCAACGAGGCCTCGCATTCGATATCATTTTCGTGGGCATATTTTGCTACGGCGACCATCATCGGCTTGGGGCCGCACGTATAGATAAAATCGTATTTTTCCTCTTGTAAGATGGAATGATGGATAACAAAACCCTTTTCGCCTTGCGTTCCGTCTTCGGTTGTGGTATAAACCGCTCCGTATTTTTTAAAATCGTCCAACTGCAATAAATCTTTTGCCGACCGTCCTCCGAGCAGGAAATTCGGTTTAAACCCGTTATCCGTCGCTTTTTTCCCTAAAAACAATAAGGGAGCGGTTCCAACTCCGCCGCCGATAAGAAGTATTTTAGAAGTGACTTTTGAAGGAAGATGAAATTGATTCCCCAGCGGAAAAATAATATTTATCTTTTCCCCCTCGCTATAATTACATAGATGTTTTGTTCCTTCTCCCACATTTTGGACTAATAACCATAATTGATTGAGGGAAGTATCGACAAAATTAACGGAAATAGGGCGACGCAAAAATGTATGGACAGAGTTTTCTATCCTTATTTGTACAAATTGTCCGGGAGATACGGTATCCGGTAATTTTTCACCTGTAGCGGGAGTTACTTTTAATAAATTATTTTGGTCATTCAGTCGTTCATTCGAGAGAACCACCATATCGAGCATTCTTTTCATTTAAAATAGGAATTCATTGACAAAAACGATGAAATAATACTTTACTCCTGCAAAGGTACGAATAAAAGAAAAATGATGAATCAAGACGCCGATATTTCGGAATTAATTTTTCAATAAAGGGGGTATAAATGTTTCAAATGTATTGTCGTCGTAATAAATGATTATTTGGGTGATTTTTTTAGCACTATTTTGGGAAGGTTCAATGAGCTCATTTTCCTTTATTTGTTCGGTATTTACCGGCCTTTTAAGCGGCTTTTCCTGCGCGAATTCTAATTTAGCTGTATTCTGGATAGGATTTATGGTTCTCTCACTAAATAAATCGGGAGTTTTGGGCATCGATACGGCATTCGTATTGCTTCGGGGAGTTTTGTACATCGGTTCAGTTCCGTTAAGCAACCACTCCGGATTTAGATCATTCATATCATTAAGGATTTTAACAACCACATCCAGACTCGGATTATTTCTTCCATTCAAAATATGAGATATTACTGCCCGATTAATTTGCAACCTGTCTGCAAATTGTGCAGGTGTCAGGTTCTCATTTTCCATAATTTGTTTGATTCGATCTTTCATTTAATCCGTATGAACCGCCATGTATAAATATTCTGTCATTAATAGTCGATACAAATGTAGTCAACATTTAGAAAATTACAAAACAAATCTGCTATACAATTGTATGGTAAACAAAAGTAATAGCAATCACAAAAGTAACAACAAATGTATTCAGATGATTTATAATCTCAATAAAAAATAATAATTATTTGTTCGTACAATATCTATATTGTACTGATATATATAAATATATAGAATATAAAATCATTCATTTTAACTAAAATATATTCATTTAAGGCGTTATATATGTAAGACTTTGTCCGATGCTTTATATTTTAGATATATAGTATTGATATTTATAGATATAGATAGTATCTAATAATAGAAATCTAAAGGTTAACGCTTTGGATTTACATTTGTATTGCCGTGTAAGCAATAGATATTAAATAGTAATTTACTTTTGAGTTGACTGTTTTTGATACATTTGTTTGTATTGGCGCTATACTTTTGTAAACAGTCGAATGTTTATTCATCAATTTAAGTTTGTATTTTTATCGATTTGTCGAATTAAAAAAGAATATTTGTGAGTGAGAAATTGGAATATCGATTTTAGAGATTGGTAGAGTTGCCATTTATATCTCTCTTAATACTGAAACCTCGAGAGAATATACTAATTGCGACCGGAATATCAGATAACGAAAAATAGAACCTTCTCAGTGAGTTTACATCTGTTATAGATCTCTCATAACCAACTAATTTAAGAACATATTTTGTGTTTCATTTATTCTTCAAATATTTTTTATTTCAAAATGAACCTTTCCTGGCAGACTTCTGTTTAAGATATACTATTCACAAAAGTACATAATACAATTAAAATGATAAGTTCAAATAAAATAGTCTATATTCTCTCTTTTTTGTTACTTGTTTGTTTTCAAAATATGAATGCAAAAAATACACAGAAAACATTTCACGATTTTGTGGTTACGGATATCGATGGAAACAGGTTCGATTTAAAATCGCTGAAAGGAAATAAAGTGATGGTGGTAAATGTTGCTTCGAATTGCGGATTGACACCCCAATATGAGCAATTGCAAGAACTATACAAGAAATATAAAGAGACCGGTTTTGTTATTATTGCTTTTCCGGCCAATAATTTTAAGGAACAGGAGCCCGGAACAAATAAGCAAATTAAAGAGTTTTGTACGGCTAATTACGGGGTAAGTTTTCCTTTAATGGAAAAAATCAATGTTACCGGAGAAGATCAGGCTCCTGTATATAAATGGCTGACTCATAAATCCGAAAATGGCAAAATCGATCAGGATGTTATCTGGAATTTTCAGAAGTTCCTTATCGATGAAAACGGCAATTTGGTTGATGTTCTCCTACCCAAAGAGAGCCCGGTAAGCAAAAAAGTAACGGAATGGATTACCGCCGATTAATGCATAATCCGGAAAACAAGCTCCTTGAGTAGTTCTCCGGGTGAGGCGCTTTGATTATCGATACCTTTTGTTTTTGCATCAAACATCCGCAATAGAGAGATGATTTCCATTACTTTTTGTGCAGGATAATTTCGTAGTCCGAGCATATAATCCCGGGCGAAATAAGCAGAACGAATTTGCAAAGCGCTCATAATCGCTTGTTCGCTTTTTTGTGGCAACCAATAACACTCCAACAGATTACTGAAATAATTGAACAAAACGGAGAGGGTCACAATCGTAGGATTATCTTTGGGGTTCTTTCCGAAATAATCGACAATGCGATTGGCCGATAAGACGTTTTTTTGAATAATCGCTTTTAGAAGTTCAAAGTTATTGTATTCTTTGCTTATCCCCACATTTTTCTCTATCAGGTCGGATGTTATGCGTTTGGATTCATCCGGTAAGGATATTTCTAATTTTTGCAGTTCCGGAAGGAGTTTACTAAGATCGTTCCCCACAAAATCGGTCAGCATTTGAGCGGATTTATCATCAATGCCGATATTTTTTTCCCGGAAATAGGAACTGATAAAAGCGGGCACCTGGTTATCATATAATTTTTTTGATTCGAAAACAATGCCGATCCTATCGATATGTTTCACCCAAGCCTTTCGTTTATCCGCCACTCCATGTTTATAGTTGAGTACCAATACGGTTGACAGCATCGGATTTTTGGCGTAAATATCCATTAATTCCAATTTATCGAGTTGTTGCGCTTCCTTTACGATGATCAGTTGATGTTCGGCCATCATCGGAAAACGGCGGGCTGTGGAAATGATATTGTTTATATCGGAGTCGGTGCCGTAAAAGACTTGCATATTGAAATCTTTTTCAGTCTCCGTAAGAACGGTTTCCGTTAGTATTTCCGTCAATTTATCAATAAAGTAAGCCTCTTCCCCCATTAAAAGATATATAGGCTTAAAATTGCGCTGAAGTATGTCCTTGCGGATGGAATCGAAAGTCGTTTGAGTAGATGCTGCCATAAATCGGGGAATTACCAGTCGAAACGTAAATGTTTTATAGTGGAACCATTATTAATCAATGTCGTGAGCGATTTGATACCGATCAATACGTGTTCTTTTACGAAGTTTTCAGTAACAAGCTTGTCGCTTTTTTCTGTTTTTACTCCGCTCGAGATCATCGGTTGGTCGGAAACAAGCAGTAAAGCGCCGGTCGAAATGTGATTCGCGAAACCGCAGGTAAACAGGGTCGCTGTTTCCATATCCACCGCCATGACACGAATCTGACGCAGATAGTTTTTAAATTCATCATCGTACTCCCACACCCTGCGGTTGGTGGTGTAAACCGTCCCCGTCCAATAGTCCCGGTTAAAATCGCGGATATTCGACGATAAGGCGCGTAACAAGCTGAAAGCCGGTAAGGATGGCACTTCGGGTGGGAAGTAATCGTTGGAAGTCCCCTCGCCTCTTATTGCCGCAATAGGAAGAATATAGTCTCCCAGACTACCATGTGCTTTAACGCCTCCGCATTTTCCCAAGAAAAGCACGGCTGTAGGCGATACGGCACTTAGCAAATCCATCACTGTGGCTGCATTTGCACTTCCCATCCCGAAATTAACAATCGTGATACCTTGAGCCGACGCATTGGGCATATTGGCATCAACGCCGATAATAGGTACGCTAAAGTGATCGGCAAATATCTCCACATATTTTTGAAAATTCGTAAGTAAAATAAATTTCGTAAACTCCTCCAACGGCCTTTTTGTATACCGGGGAAGCCAATTCTCTACAATTTCTTGTTTTGTTCTCATAAAATTGACGTACTTTTGCTTTATAACGATAACACCTATTTCACGAACAAAGATACAATATGTATGCATTAAATTTGCCTCCTTACGATGCAAAAATCAGAAAATCGGAGACCCGTACGGAGATTTTCGATCCCTTACGGCGTAAATATGTGAGGCTGACACCTGAAGAATGGGTTCGACAGCACTTCGTCCATTATCTGATTTCAGAAAAGAACTATCCCGCATCGCTGATGGCAAATGAAGCAGGCATAAAACTGAATTCTTTATTTCGGAGATGCGATACGGTGGTGTATAATCATCAACTCGAGCCGGTCATGATTATCGAATATAAAGAACCCGGAGTAACGCTGTCGCAAGAAGTATTCGATCAGATTGTCCGCTATAATATCGTCTTAAAAGTAGACTATTTGATTGTATCCAACGGAATGAACCATTATTGCGGCCATGTCGATTATACGACACAGACTTTTCACTATCTCTCCGAAATACCGGACTATACCACGTTGTCTAAACGTCAATAGCTTTCGTCTTTTGATGGAAAATCGACCGATTTCACATCTTGTACATACGCTTGAACCGCACGGGTAATATCTTCAAAAAGATTGGCATATTTGCGAAGAAACCGGGGAGAGAACCCTTTATTGATCCCTAACATGTCGTGCATAACGAGTACTTGTCCGTCGACATAGGGCCCGGCGCCAATACCGATAACGGGAATAATGAGTTTTTCGGCCACTTCCTTTGCTAATTCCGCAGGGATTTTCTCCAGCACAAGAGAGCAACAGCCCGCGTCCTGCAAAGCACAGGCATCATCGATCAGCCGTTGGGCTTCATCGGTATCTTTTGCGCGCACGCCATACGTCCCGTATTTGTTGATAGACTGCGGCATGAGTCCCAGATGTCCCATAATCGGAATCCCCGCGCTAAGAATCCGTTTAATCGATTCCAACACTTCTGTACCTCCTTCCAATTTCACACAGTCGGCTTGCGTTTCTTTCATGATTCGGACCGCCGAAGCTACCGCTTCCATGGGGTTTCCCTGATAACTGCCGAAAGGCATATCGACGACGACCAAAGCCCTTTTCACCGCCTTCATCACCGATTGTCCGTGATAGATCATTTGCTCCAATGTGATAGGGAGTGTCGTCGTATTCCCGGCCATTACATTCGAAGCCGAATCACCGACAAGAATGACATCGACACCCGCTTGATCGATAACGCCGGCCATGGAAAAATCATACGCTGTAAGCATGGATATTTTTTCCCCGCGTTGTTTCATTTCGAGTAAGCGGTGGGTAGTTACTTTTCTTTTATCTTCCGTTGGAGCTTTTTTTTCTTCTAGCATTACTGTATTCCCTTTATCTGCCTGCAAAGGTAATTGTTTTTTATCAATAATAAAGGAGAGATAAACAGAAAAAGCCGGACTTTGTAAGCCCGGCTTTTCATATATAGAGGTAATTAAAAAATCACATTAAAACTTATATCCCAGCGTCACAAGTCCTTTCCAAGAGGAGTAATCCAACGAAAACGGGGAACCATCGATGAAAAGTTGATTTTGGTCGTTATACACACTCGGGAAAGAATATAAATCATCCTTTTGAGTGGTATACACCAACGCGACATCGAGGAAGAAGTTCGCATTAAAACGGTAGCCTATCCCCCCGGTATACAGACTGGTATTACCTTCCATCCGATAAACGGTATTGGTTCCTGAGACAGCAGCATATCCTTTTTCTTTAAAATCGGAATTATACGGATTTTGAATCCATGCATACCCCAGTCGCCCCGAAAATTTTGGAGTGAGACGATATTCGCCCCCGAGCCTTAGGGTTGATGCGGTTTTGAAATCTTCGGATATATATCCATTATCCGGATCATACCATCCATTATCATTAGATGTGGATAATTTCATTTTAGAATAATCGGTGATTTCATAATCCAGACTTGCTATGAATCGATTTCCTAATACCGTTGCAACACTGAAAACCCATTTGTCGGGAGTTGTTAAGTTATAATAGTTCGTTGCCGTACCCGATTGAATGGTTGCCGGTTTGTAATCGGGAACGGGAGCATTAGAAAGCTCATCGGTTGTTTCAGCCGAAAACATATCGGTCAATGAATACCAGGTAGATGTATGATATGCCACACCTATCCTAAGCTCATGAATAGGGCGATAAATAGCGCCTACCTTTGCACTGAATCCCGAACCGGTTGTATTCATCCAATTCGTGAGATAATAATGCCCGGCATTCACAAAGTCTTCCCTGTAATCGGAATACAAATTATAAGAAAGACTTGATACGGATAGTGCAAGCCCCAAATTCAACTTATTATTAATAGTGGTTCCTATTGTAAAATCATAATTATCGATATACCCGCTTTCGGTTAAATACAAATCATTTCTTACGGCTTCGTCTGTAAAAGGTATATAAGCATTATTCGTAGACTCTTTAATGAGATATGAATTGTAAGCCAAAACACCTAACCATGGATACGAATCAGCAAAAGGATTATAATCTTCCGTTTTCCATAATTTTTCGGGAGTAGCGAGATGATTGGGATTCTCATCGTTATACTTGTTTACTCTATCTGCAATATAATACAATAGAGAGTTATTAGGGGCACCGACAGCCGATATCTTCCGACTAAATGATTTCTGACGATGGTGCGTAAACCCAAAATTGACAAGTGGTACCGCATCACTTCGTAAAGGAAAATAGCCGACAAAGCCTAAGTTCGATAATGCACGATCGGTTACACTTTCTTTCAGATTCCCAACTTTCGATGTGTTATTTGATAAGTCAAATGTACCCACAATTTCGGAACTGCGATATACGGCAATGCCGGCAGGATTGATGGAGATACCGGTTTGATCGCCTCCCAGCGCACCAAAAGCCCCTCCCATCCCCATGGATCTTGCCGTACCGGAAATGTTTTTGCGGGAAAAATTGTAAGCCTCTATCTCTCCTTGGGCAAACAAACCTCCGGAGATAACGAAGAACAAAAGAAGTGTATAAGTGATTTTATTCATTTTCATTCTACTGTTTATATACTAATAATTATCTGCGGCCACCGCTACTCCTGCTGCTACTGCTCCTTCCGCTACCGCCCCCATATGAGCCGCCCGAACTTCTGCTGCTTGAGCCCGAAGGCGAACTGAATGTGGAAGATGACCGGCTGGAAGAACTGCGACTCGGCGTTGAAAAGGTTGAACTTCTCGAGGACGAGGAAGAACTTCTGTCGGGAGAAGAGTATGTCGAACTCCTCGAAGGAGAACTGCTCCTTGATGGAGACGAAAAAACATCTTGCCTTGAAGAAGAACCGCTTCTCTGATAAGTCGAACTGCTCCTCGACGGAACCGTGCTTCTGTTGTTATATTGTCCCTGACGGGTAACCGCATCGTCATAAGAGCGCGAACGTGAAGTGGCAGATCTGTCAACCATACGTCCCGTTCTGGATTCATACGTTCTACCGGAATTGTCGATAATCCGGGTTCTTGAAGTCGTACCCGAATTTCTTCCGTAAGCAGAAGCGCTTCGGGAGGAGCTTCGGGAAGAAACGGCATCCCTTGTGTTTATAGCCGACCGGGAAGAAGAGCGCGACGAACCGATATGTCGCCCGGATATGGATGCGGAACTCCGAGGAGAAGCGGTACGATAAGCGCCCGAACTTCTGGCCGCCCGATTAACAGGCAAGCTGGAGTAATAACCGTCATACCACCCTTTATAGTATCCCCCACCGTAACCGTATCCGCCATAATACCATGGATCGTACCAACTACTGTAATACCACGGCGAATACCATGAAGAGTACCCTCCATAATACCATGGGCTGTACCACCGGCTATAGGACCAAGGTGAATACCAACCGCCATAATACCACGGATCGTACCATGAATTATACCAGGGATAGTAAGAGTTGAAGCCCCATCCCCATCCTGTACCAAAATACACATTGGTATTACTATATCGATTTCTGTAATAATCGTCATATATGTCATCATTGGCAAATATGATTACTTCGTCGGCACCCGTAATTTTGATACTCGATTCCGGATCGTGGAACCGTATAATCCTATCGGTATATTCATACGGTTGATAAGTAGAATCGTTGCTCAAAGTATCTGGCTCCGAAACGTTATCGGCCTCTCTACGATTATATTCATCGACATTCCGTCCATTGGCCGTAATTTTCATACCAGACACATCTCCCTGAATAACGACGACTTTCTTCTGAGGAATCGCTTGTTTTTCCTGTTCGGGAACGATTCGTTCCTGCGACGGGTCGGCATATATATCATCCCATTCTTGGGCGAAACCTAAAAAGGGGACTGTAGCCAATATAGCTGTAATAAAAAATTTATTTGCTCTCATAGTTTTCTCCCTATATTTATTTCGTTTAGTTGAATTTTTTGCTTAATCAATACGTAAGACTAAAAATGGATGTTACCGTTTAACCGTGTAAACTATTATTAGCCTGTTTTTTTCGCACAACAGCACAAATATAGCAACAATATTTGTCCTTTTTAATAAGCATGACGGAAAAGTGGGCAAAAATGCTGCGCTGCATTTGGTTAAAAAAACGAAATGCCCCCATATTCCGAAAGAGTCCGTGAAAGATGAAAATGTTATGATTCTAATAATCAAGGACCAATATTCGATACATCGCAACGCTACATTTTACCGGAAGTTTTTTTGCCGGTATCTAAATTAGTCGAATAAGCATCTAGTATCTCTAGCTCTAATCCGTCATAAGCAAGAGAAGCGAAAGAGGGTAATTCCGTCTCGACTTCAGCATGTAGTCCCATATCGTGACTGATATGGGTGAAAAAAGTATGTTTGGCCCCTACTCTTTCAGCTACCCGTATTGCTTGCGCCAGATTTTGATGTGATACGTGCTCTTGTTTCCTCAAAGCGCTTACGACAAGTACTTCCAACTCTTTCAATTTCGAAAACTCCTCATCCGGAATGCTTTTCACATCGGTTAAATAGGCGAAATTATGTATTCTGAATCCCAATATTGGAAGATGGTAATGTAATGCCCGGAGGGGGATAATTGGCGTGTCGCCGATATAAAAAGGAGAAAGCGTATCATCGATGCGATGAATTTTCAAATCGGGCACCCCTTCATATTTATGTTCGGCAAAGCAATAAGGCATACGTTGATAGAGTGCTTCTTCCACCCGCTGTTCCATATACAACTCGATAGACCCAAAGCGAGAAAAAGGTCTTAAGTCGTCGATGCCGCCCACGTGATCGTAATGCTCGTGAGTGAACAACACCCCATCAATTTTTGTAAACGGTAACGGCATCATTTGTTGCCGGAAATCCGGAGTACAATCGATTAAAAAAACCTTTCCATCGACTTCGATTCGTACAGAAGAGCGCAACCGCTTATCTTTTTCATCGGAAGAGCGGCATACGCGACAATTACATCCTATTTGAGGGACACCCGTAGACGTTCCCGTACCTAAAAAACGAACGATCATAATTCATTTCCACAAAAAAAGCCACCCCTATAACAGGGTAGCTTCCATATTGTTTAAAAACCGTCTTTCAATACTGTCTTTCGAGTATCCACAAGTCGTTAAAGGGAACGCCGTACGTTTTTCTTAAATAGTCGGTATTTCCCAATGCGGCATAACGTTGGTGTATTTCGTGACGTTTAGCAACGGCCGAATCCTTGTCGTCGTAGCTAGCTACAATGACGCGGTACATTCCTTGTTCGTTTTGCGCCAAAATCACCGGGTATCCTTCATTTTCCATTCTTGATTTGAGGGATTCGGCGTTTAACTTCACGCTTAAGGAAGCAATTACCACGCTGTATCGTTTAAGACCTGCAGCATCGGTAGCGTATACGGGTTCCACTTTTTCTTTTCTCACCGAAACTTCTACCGGAGGTAGCGGCGCAGCTTCTTTCACCACGGTGGTGGGCTGTGAAGCGGTTTCTTGCAATTCTCTTTCTTTGGCAGCTTCATATACTTGTTTATAAGCGCTTTGTTTAGGCTTGCAAGAAGTGCCTAAGACCAATAGGCCAATGAATGCTAAAGCGAAATAAATTTTTTTCATCTGTGTTGAGTATTTATATGAGTTTGTATCTATTGCTTATTAATTATGCAAAGGTAATAAAGTTAGGCATATAAAGCATCATGCCTGTGTGAAAATAAATTAAATCGGGAAACAAATAAATAAAGTAGCCGATAGTGTACTCTTCTTTATCTTCTTATAGTTAAAAATTATAGTTTAAAAGGTGATTTCTTTACATACAATTTATAATCTTTGATCATTCCCGGCTTGCCCGGTTCGGGGCGGGGAAGATACGAAAATCCGCCGATGGCTTTGTCTTCTCCCAGATCGATGACGATTTGATGGGGATGCGGCGGGGCGATCGTAGAGTAACCGGTATGCCAGAAGGTCGATTCCTGCAAGTCGAAGACGTTGGAGGCGACGTTATTGGCATCGTTGGTTTCTTCGCTGTCGGCATACACCACTTTCCAGTGTTGGCGCGAAACAGGTTTTCCGTCTTCGCCCGACAATTCCAGTTCGGCTATGGAGGCGTACGGATCGCCCCCGTGCGTGTTCAGCGATTCCAGACAAAAATAGCGGATAACCTGCGTCTTTCCGAATTTGACGTGCTGCCATCCGTTGCCGGCGTTGAACGAGCCGGTGTGAGCGGGGTTTTCGGCGCTCAGGTCGAGGTTTTCACCCGTTTTACGGTGCGCATAAGCCGATCCTTTCAGCGAAAGGACATTCAGGATGGGTTCACGCAATCCCTTTAAGCGGGTTTCTTCGGGGCCGCCCAAGTCGAGTACGATGACTTCGTTCCCGCCCTTTTTGAGCCAGCATCCCGGCACATACAAAGCCTGCTGCGGCCCGATATGCCAGTAACGGCCGATGGCTTTTCCGTTGACCCATACCATGCCTTTGCTCCACCGGCTCATATCGAGAAAGGTGTCGCCGGTTTCATCCAACTTAAAGGTACCGCGATAGTAAGCCGGATGGCCCTCGGGATTCGCCTCTTTACGGTAATCCTTGTTTTTCGAAAACGCGTAATCGACCGGGAAGCTGAACACCTCCCACCCTTTTAACTCAGTGACGCCGTTTTCCGAAATAAGCTCGACTTTTTCGGTGATTCCTTTCCAGTCGTAAATTCCTTTACCGAAATTCATGCGCCCCATGGCTTCCACCAAAATATCGAGCACATCCCCGTCTTTTAAAGCGGGAAGCACCACGGAACTCTCTCCTTTTAACCGGCTGAGTGTGGCTATCTTTTCGCCGTTCAGGAAGACCTGCGTCCAATCGTGCGCCTCGGTGATCGCCAGCGTTTGCTTCAAGCCGGAAGCTTTTAATTTCGTACGGTACAAGATGCTGCCCCATCCCTGATCGAAAAATTCCATGGGCCGGATATCCTCGCTTGCCACCGGGTCGGGAAGATTGTCGAATAAACGGGCGGTTTCATTCAATTCAAATTCGGGGACGGCGATAGCGGGGATGGAATCGGGTATGGGAGGAAGTTGTTCGCCTTGCGGCAGATATTGCTCCAACAAGCGGCGCACCTCGAAGAACTTGGGCGTTACGCGGCCGTATTCGTTGATAGGCGCGTCGTAATCGTAAGAGGTGGTGGTGGGAGAGAAATTGGGAAAGTTGGCGCCTCCCCAATGGCCGAAGCTGGTTCCCCCATGCGTCATGTAGAGGCTAAAAGAGATGTTCTGATCGAGCATTTCCTTTAAGCCTGCAACCAAACTTTCGGCGCTTCGGGTTTCGTGGGGAGCGCCCCAGTGATCGAACCAACCCGACCAGAATTCGCTGCACATCAAGGGCGTTTCGGGGCGCAATTCCTTCAATCGTTTAAACTGGTCGTAGATGTTCGCTCCGGCCCCGAAGTTGATGGTCCATACCAAATCATCGAGCGCATTATTTTCGAAATTCGAGTTCCAATCGCATTGAAAAAGCGGCACTTCAGCCAGTCCGGCTTCCTTGACGATATCGCGAATATTGGCGATGTATTCCTTATTGGTTCCATATGCCCCGTACTCGTTTTCCACTTGGAACATGATGATATTCCCGCCTTTGGTTATCTGCAAATCTTTGAGTTGTTTGCCCACTTCGTTCATGAACAGGCGGGTACGTTCCAAAAAGTAAGGATCGTTATCGCGCAGCCGGATATCCTTTTTCTTGAGCAGCCACCAGGGCAGTCCGCCCATTTCCCATTCGGCGCACACATAGGGACCGGGGCGTACGATTACATACATGCCGTGCTTTTGAGCCAAGCGGCAAAAGGCCGCCACGTCGTTGTTGCCGGAGAAATCGAATTTACCCTCTTCCTGTTCGTGGATATTCCAAAAGATATATAGGCAGATCGTATTCATGCCCAACGCCTTGCAAATTCGGATACGATGCTCCCAATATTCCCGCGGGATACGGGGATAATGGATCTCCGCCGCCTTTACCACAAAGGGCGCATCATTGAGCAGGAATGTTTTTTGTCCGACTTCGAACTTTCCTTTTTCGTTCCGGCAGCCGGCTAATAACAGCGCTAAGGCAACCGTCCATAAAATAATTTTCTTCATCCTTTATTATAATGTTGATATAGTTGTCGATTATCAGCTCCCCTACGTCGGATACTACGGCGTGGGAACGACAGGTATAATCGTGCCGTCGGCCCTGAAATTCATTTTGTCGATACACACTTCTCGGTGATATCCGGCGGCTTCGCCCATCCGGATGCCGTCGGGACGGTAAAAGCGGTGATAAACGATGTACCACTCGTCTTTTCCGGGGCGCTTTACGGTAGAATTGTGCCCGGTTCCGTAAATCCCTTCTTCCGGTTTTTTCGACAGGATCAAGTTATCCTCCGGAATAGTCAAGGGGCCGGCGGGAGACTTTGCCATGGCATACCGCACACGGTAATTTTCGCTGCGCGTATCGTCTTCGGACCACAGGAAATAATAGGTTCCGTTTCTGAAAAACACATGGATCGCTTCGCGGAAAGTATTGTCGGGCGTCATCACCTTAACCGTATTTTTCCTGATTGAGATCATGTCGTCGTTGAGTTCCGCCACGGCCATATAACCGTTGCCCCAATAAAGATAGTTTTTGCCGGTGACCGGATCGCAAAACACTTCGGGATCGATTTCTTGCCCGCCGCGTACTCCTTGCGGCCTGAAATCGATCAGCGGCTTTCCCGAATCGGTAAACGGTCCGGCGGGATCATCGGCCACTGCCACACCTATCTTTTGCGCTGCCGTAAAATAATAGTAATACTTGTATCCGTCCGGCGTTTTCTTTTCGATGATGCATGGCGCCCATGCGTTTCGGTCGGCCCATGAGACGTCCTTATTAAGATCGAGGATAATTCCTTCGTCTTTCCATTCGGTCAGGTCGTCCGAAGAAAAAGTTTTAAAGTAAGTCCCCGACCAGCCGGTGTAACCGTCGCTGGTGGGATAGATGTAGTATTTATCGGTTTTGTGGGAATAAAGCACATCGGGATCGGCGAAGAATCCCTTTAAGACGGGATTGGAAATAGCCGGGCCTGTTTTACCGGGCTTGCCCCATTTCTTTAGCAGTCCGTCCAGTTCGGGTTGGGTAATGGGGATGATCGATCCGTGGCGGGGATGGAAATCCATGGATATTTCATGGTCGATCACACGGAAGTTTTCCAAATCGTAACTTTCCGTAAACTGATACTTTCCTTTCCCATATACGTCGTACATCAGGATGTATTTATCGGAACCGATGCGTTTGAATACGCCGGAACCTTCCACGGCATCGGCGGTTTGTTGTTTATAATCGTCGTGCTCCATCCATTGTCCGGAGGTGAGCGACCGGGTGGTGGCCAGCTTTATCCCGTTGCCGTGCCCTTCGGTTTTATAAAACATATGGAACAACGCGTCCTTGAGGATGATATCGCCGTCGATACACGACTTTCCGTTTTGCGGAAGGAACAACGGCTCCGGCTCGCCTTCCAGGCCGGTAAATTGCTCATTGGCATAAGCGTAATAAATGATGTCGGGGCCGTCGCCATGTTTCATCGACCAGTATACCATGTATTTGCCGGCTTCCGGATCGAAGATGGTTTGCGGCGCCCACACCCGTTTGAGGTCTTCCTGGCCGGAATATTTCTGTTGGATGTTGATGATGCTGGAAGTCCAATGAATCAGGTCGGACGACTTGAGCAGGACCATCGCACGGTTCGAGTCCCACCCCTTGGAGGCGGTCATGTCGGTAAGGACCATGTAAAACGTCCGGCCGTCTTGGCCTCTCAAAATATGCGGATCTCTTACTCCGCCGGTCGAGCTGATTTTCTTTGAATCAATCACGGGGCGGTTCTCATTCAACGCATAATAGTTGTATCCGTCGTAACTGACGGCATACCGTACCGCTTCCCCATCCACATTGTTTCCGGTAAAGTAGGCGAATAAATATCCTGCGTACGTATCTTCAAAAGCGCCCGTTTGCGAATTTTCCGATTCGATAAAATGATCCGATTCGGGTTGCTGCTCCCCGCACACGATTTTGTCTTGCGTCACCGCGTCCAATTGCGTTTTTACCTGTGCTTTTGCAAAGGTGACGCAGATAAGACCTATTATTAACCAGTTGAGTTTTCTTTTATTCATCCTTTTTTATTTATCGTTAATCCGTTGTTTTCGTCTGTCTCTTTGTGTTCCCCTCCCTTTTCTTCTATCCCGCAATGCGGCTATCATATAATACTATCACTTCCCGCGTAATACATTAAAAGAAAGAGCCGGAACCGTGAGGGATCAAACGAATACTCAAATTCTATTTTACGTTGACTTCAACTTTGGTTCCTTTCAGCCAAGGAGTCGTAAATTCAATTATTGCATCTCCCTCTTTTTTCTCCGATTGAATATATACTACTATTCTTCCATGAAATACCCGATGTTTGTTGTCGGTATAGTCGCTCATATCCGAATTATTGCTTGCTTCCATTCCTAATAATTTAACCGGACCTTGTATCTTACAAGTTATTTCATCATCCGCAAGCATTACAGGGATTCCGTTCTCATCTACTACCTGAAGCACTATCTTTCCCATGTTCTTGTCATTCGATAGTTCTTTAACTGCATCCTGAACGATAATGGCATAAGGACGACCTGACGAGTGAATTGCATATCGGCAAGCCTCTTTTCCATATTGATCGATTCCCACGGCTTCTAACTTTCCCTCCCGATAAGGTACCTCCCAATAAATAATGCCTGTATTATCATCCTTTTGTTTGACTTCCCCTATTATTTGCCCATTTAATTCAAGACGAGCTTTGGGCATGTTTGTATAACAAACAACACGAATGCCGTCCCCTTCATGATAATTCCAAATTGAATAAGCGTCCTGCGAAAGATATTTCTCTTTTTCCTCTTTATGAAAAGGATAGGTCCCGATATAAATCATAGGCTTATTTGACCATAATGATTGTCGAAAATAACCGCGAGGTTTCATAAAACCGGCAAAATCAAGTAATCCTGAATAAAATCCACGTGACGGCCATTGCCCCGATTCACCTAAATAATCAATGCCCGTCCATAAGAATTGGCCAAATATATAGTCCTTATCCCTTACCGCCTTCCATGCGGCCATATCATGACGATTCTCACTACCATAAATAATGCGATTCGGATATTTTCGGTGATCAGTTTCATATAGATTTTCAGTATAATTATAGCCGACAATATCCAATGCATTCGGATATTCAGTCTCATTAGACATCGCTACACCAGCCAATCCGGCAGTTGTCGGGCGAGAAGTGTCGTATTTCTTTACCACAGCAACCAAACGTTTCGAAATGTCCGCTAATCGCATCGCATCCGGAGCCTCTTTTTTATATCCTCCAAAAATAGCCTGCGTAAATCCGGTATCTCTTCCTCCGTCAAGCACCGGATGTGAATAAGGATCGTTGGGATAATCCACTTCATTGCCTATACTCCATGCAAATACAGAGACATGATTCCGATCACGGCGAACAATATCGGCTAAATCTCGCTCTCCCCATTCATCAAAAAAATCATAAGATCCCTGAAAGCCGGGTGTACCCACATTCCATCCCTTTATCCACTTTCTTTTAGGAAATTCCCATTCATCGTACATTTCGTTTAGCACCAACATGCCTAATTCATCACATAACCTATAAAGAGCCGGTGCTTGGGGATTGTGACTCGTGCGTATAGCGTTGCAACCTATCTCTTTTAAGGTAAGCAAACGTTCTTTCCACACTTGATCGGGAACAGCCGCGCCCAATACTCCCGCATCATGATGAATGCAAACCCCCTTTATTTTCATCCATTCACCATTTAAAGCGAAACCTTTATCCGGATCAAATTTAAAAGTTCGGAATCCTGTGATAACCTCTGTTTGATCAATAGCCTTTTTATCTTTCAAAACAGTTGTTTTAAGCGTATAAAGAATGGGATCGGTGATGTCCCAAAGCAGCGGTTTACTTACGAAAAGGTCCGCGTTTATTTTACTTTTATCGCCTGAGTTTAGAGATATTGTTTTGGAATTATTTGCCACTCTTTTACCATCCGGAGCAAATAATTCATTCAATATAGTCACGTCGGTTGCGACTGATGTTCCATTCTCTATTTCAACTTCCACTTTAAGAATACCTTTATTTTTATCCACTACCGGATGGGCATAAACTCCCCATTGCGTAATGTGTACCGGATGAGCGTATACGAGCCATACATTTCGATAAATCCCCGATCCGGTATACCATCTTGAATCGGCGTATCGGCTATGATCAACGCGCACATTTACAAAATTATCTTCTCCGTATTTTATATATGGAGTAACATCATACATAAACGAGACATAACCGTTTGGGCGTTTACCAAGTGATTGTCCGTTTATAAATACTTCACTGCGGTTATAAACTCCTTCAAAATAAATATAGACTTTATTTCCCTGCTTGTCCTCCGGAATAGTCAACGCTTTTCCATACCATCCTATACCGCCCGGAAGGTAACCCGTCGCACTCGCTAAGGTCGGACTTAATTGTTCTTTGATGCTCCAATCATGTGGCAAATTTACTTTGTCCCAGGAGGATTCATTAAATTCAGACATCGGTTTATCCCCCGGATTGTCCTGTGTAAAAAACCAGTCTTCATTTATTTTTTCCGGCTTTCCAAAAGAAACTTGCCCCAATAAAGAGACCGTCGCAAAAAGACTTATCGAACAGATTATAAAAGTGATCTTATTCATGATGCTCGTTTATTTTATTAATATTGAAGTACAAATGTAGTAACTGACTGAGGATCTACCATACATATATCATCTTTGGGAATATCCTCTTGAAGATTTTTTCTTGATGAGGTAACGTACCGTTTTATTGAAAGATGTTTTTTGCTCATCCCTTTCAAATCAAGCGCGACTTCCAGACTGTTGGCCGTCATATTGGTAAATACAATTACCACCTTATCCTTTGACGGAGATAACCAGGCAGACCCAAAAAATGAATCGGAAGGATTTTTAATATTTAAATCTATGCGTTGATAGCCCGGACGTATAAAAAGACTATAATTCCCCAGTACCCATAAGTTTTTCATAGCCTCATGGGAACCACTCTGAGAGATATCGCCATAAGCGCCACCGGCAGGCGTTAATTTGATTAATAGGAAACGATTTTTGTGGTTCCAGCGGTCCATATCCAACGCCGTCCAATAAGACCAGGAACTAACATTGGCGGTTGTAAGATCGTGATGCATCACTTTAGCCATATGCAAAGCGATATCAAGGTATGTTGATGTCTCATTTCCCGGATAATCTTTATCATTGTAATGATCTCCCAGCATACTCCATTCGGTTTGATAGATCTTTAATCCGTGCGAAGCGGCAGCCGAAGCAAGCTCCTGACGTACTTGTGAAAGCGTATTCCAATTCCCGTCTGTCCAATAGCTATGGCCCCCGATAAGTGGTGGAACATGCGAAAGATCACCTATATAATTTTCGGACTGAGGGGAAAAGAATTCTTTTATTTGGTTACTACGACCTGCATTTCCTTTTGATTTATAGAGATATTCCCAATCACCGGATTCGGTAATTAAAATTTTTGATTCCAGATTTTGTTGCGTAAGCGCTTTATCTAATTCAACTGCTAAATGCTTGATTTCCTTGTTTTGCCAACCTGTCCCTTCTTGGGAAGGCGCGTCCCAATTATATTGCGGTTCATTGACCGGACTTATATAAGAAAATGGAATATTTTTATTATTCTTAAAATAGCTTGCGACATTCGCCATATAAAGAGCGAAGTCGGTATAATGCTCGGGTTTGAGATTAGAATATGCCCCTCGGTCGGAATAGCCTTTACCGTTAAAGGTATAATAAACCGGAGGAGAATTACTAAACATGACGAAAGAGTTACACCCATATTCATGCGCTTTTTCCAAAAAGAATTGTTGGCCTTGTTGTTTTTGCCAATTAAAAGTGCCGTCCTCGTTCAAAAAACATTCTGCCCGGCGGGATTGATCTTCAATTCCACTCGCATTGCCTTGTTCAGAAGTTCCGGCACCCAGGTTGAATCTCCACATAGAAAGACTGATTCCTTCCGGATCACCCTCTTTAATCTCTTTTGAAAAGAGCAAGCGAGCGATGGCTTCTCTTTGATCGAAACTCCAATCGCGTCCAACATAGTTAGCCGTCCAACAGTCAGAAGCTCCAAATCCATCCATCGTCTGAAACGTTTTTCCGATATCGATCGTAATCGACTTTTCAAAAATTGTTCCGGATTGGATGGGGAGAGTCGTCGGACTCTTACTGCACGAAAAAGATGCAACTATAAAAAGAATGAGAAAATAATATTTGAATTTCATCATAACAGTGTAGCTTAATAAAAACTGCCGCGGAATAATCTTTTAAACTACCCGCGGCAGAAATATAATTACCTTATGGATTTTTTAATTCCACCCTGGATTCTGGGTGATAGAACCATTTGACATCGTTATTTCATATAAAGGAATAGGAAATACCAAATCTCGCTCTTCCTTAAAGGTACTTCCTTTACTACTTGGTTCACCTTGATTTTCCCATTCATAAATATCAGCCGTATTTTCATTCGTGTTATATTGGACAAATGTTCCATTCGGCCCAAAAAGATTAGAAATTACTTTCTTTCCGTTATCATCTGTCCAACGGCGAATATCGTACAAGCGATTGTTCTCTAATGCCAACTCCAAGCGGCGTTCGGTACGAATTGCTTTCCTAAGTTCATTTCCACTCGCGGTAATATCGGCTAAATGAACACGAGTACGGACTTTGTTAAGATACGTTCTTGCGGTAGCATCCTCGCTCAATTCATTACAAGCTTCAGCATACATGAGTAAGACATCTGCATACCTTAACAATCTATGATTCAATGGGATTTTATCGAGATTATACACTTGCGGGCGTTTGCTGTAAGGGATAAAGAATTTCCGGTTAATGCGCGCAGATTTATGATCTTTCGGATCAACGATGTAGCAATTTTCATCCCAACCGTATTTCTCTATGTAGCTTTGATAGGAAGACATCTTTTTACTATTCTCAATAAATACGTCAAAGTCTTCTTCTCCTGCTATCTCTGTACAACCCGTTTTAATAATCGTCCATTTCAGACGTTCATCATCACCAGCGGCAATAAATGTATTCTCAAGATCACTTGTGGGTTGGCACCACGACCATCCGTCACCGGGGCCACTACGCGCTCCGGTTATAATCGCTAAAGATCCTCCCAAAGCATATACGCCATCGTACATATACTGTACTTCAAACAACGACTCCTCACTGTTATTATGATCTACCGACCATACATCGCCAAAGTTTTTCAGCAAGTCATATTCGTCTTCATCAATGAGCGTTTTAAGCACATCCCGAGCTTCTTTCCACTTTTCCTGATAAAGATAGGTTTTACCTAAATACCCTAAAGCTGCACCACGAGTAGCCCGCCCTATATCGGCAGCATCATACTCACTACGTTGAGGCAAAACTTCAGCAGCAGCTTTCAAGTCTTCTTCTATAAATTCATAGATCGTGCTTACATTACTACGAGTAATTCCCACAATCTTATCCGGCATTAAAAAACCGGTAATCAGGGGTATATCTCCAAAGTTCTTAACCAACTCGAAATAATAATAAGCCCGCAGGAATCTTGCCTCAGCAACGAGCCTGCTCTTTTTTGCTTGATTTAAGATCGGAGCCTCCGGGATTCTTTCAATAGCAATATTGCAACGAAGAATACCCTTATATCGATATTGCCAGAAGTTGGCAACAGCCTCATTCGATTGTCCGGTGCCTTGATAATGTGCCAGAGAAATATAATCTCCTTGATCCTGACTGGTATTACCCATCCACGAATCATCGCTGCACATATCCGATAACAACCATATTTTATTAATCTGCCACCAACCGCCGTAAGTTAAAGCGGAGTAACAACCGGTAAGAAACGATTCAGCTTCTTCTTCCGTCTGAAAATAGGTATCCAGATTTTCTTGTCCTCTTACCTCTTCTTCCAGGAAATCACTACATCCGGTGAAGACAACAGAGGCAATTAATGCAATTATACTCAATATCTGTTTCATATTCATAGTCTCTAAGAAATTAAAATTTAAAATCTATACCTAATAAAAAGGTACGAGGATTCGGATAAGCAATCCCATCAATTCCGGTTTCAATCACACTTCCGTCGTTCCCAATTTGCGGGCGTTCGGGATCCATACCCGAATAACCGGTAATCGTGAACAAGTTTTGGGCTGAAAACGAAAGCCGAAGCTCTGTATTGCCACCGAATTTATAGGGTAAGGTATAACCGATTTGGAGGAGTTTACAACGCATGTAAGAACCATCCTCTACATAAAAACTGGATACACGCGTATAATTTTGATTCATATCATTCACCGATAAACGGGGAATATCATTACTGGTACCTTCTCCTGTCCACACTTTTGACAGCGTTCCCGCATAAACATTCGAACCTCCCGTACCCCCATAGAGTCCTTTGCTCTTATTAAAAATATCATTGCCGAAGGTACCATAAAAATTGGCCCTAAAATCGATATTCTTATAATTAAGCCCTACATTAAACCCAAGCATCAGATCCGGATAGGGATTTCCAATCCATGTCTTATCTTTTTCATTCAATACCCCATCGTGATTAAGGTCTTTGAATCGAATATCTCCCGGCTTGGCATGTTCTTGGATAATTGTACCGTGTTCATCGGTGTGAGCATTTACTTCCCTTTGGTTTTGAAACAATCCGTCTGCTATATACCCGTAAAAGCGAGATATTTCACCTCCATCTTCGTTTCTGATAATTTTATCTTGATTGAATTCTCCGGTAAGTACCGCCCCATCACCTGAAAACTTGATTGCTTTATTTTTTACAGCAGAAAGATTGACGCCCACATTATAAGAGATATCTGACACTTTATCATTCCAGTTGAGCCCCAATTCCCAACCGCTCGCTTTCATACTCCCAATATTCATCCATATTTGGCTATTCCAATCCGGATAACCTACCGCATAGATATTTTGCTTTTTATAGAGCATATCCATCGACTTTTTCTGATAGATATCGAACGTAACATCCATATGTGCATTTAAGAGCGACATATCGACCCCGATATTCCAATCTTCTACCGTTTCCCATTTTAACATCGTATTACCGACACTGGAAATAGAGGTACCGGTAACACGAGCAGGAGTTAATCCGAACACATAATCAGACTGGGAAAGTAAAGTAAGGGGTGCCGAATTTTCAATATTCTGATTTCCTACTCGTCCCCAACCTCCGCGGATTTTCAAGTTACTGAAAAACTCCTGATCTTCCATAAAACTTTCACTTGTAAGGCGCCATCCCGCTGATAAAGAAGGGAATATTCCATATTTATTTCCTTTCGGAAATTTAGAAGAACCATCGGCCCTTAACGATGCTGTCAGGTAATAGCGGTTGTCATAATTATACATGATTCGGCTCAAATAGGATACGAGGGTATTATAAGAGGTTTTACCTTCTCCTTTCTGATTTTGAGTCCCTGCATTCACTTCTCGCAGAATTTCGGAATTATTAGGAATCTTTTCGCGAGATGCCTTGATTTGATATTCGGCAAAACGCTCCGCAGTAAAACCGAGCATCGCATTTAGATTATGCTTATCGGCAAAAGTGATCCTATAATTAGCTGTATTGGTCCAATTCCAATCCAGCCATTCTTTCATTTCACGGGAAATTTCGTTCAGCGCTTTTTGTTCAAGAGCATCAATAAAGAACTGAGGTGCAAAAGAATCCGAGCGACGAATATGAGCATTGGCTCCGAATTGTGTCCGTAAAGTTAAATTTTCGATCGGAGTCAATTGCAGATACGGATTAAGAATAACTCCATATTCACGGGAATGGGCATTCTGCCGGGCAAGCGATCCTGCCGGATTATGCGTTTGATTATTACGTGAACGCTCATAGTTGCTGTATCCATTATCCACCCACTCCTCTTCCGGTTTAAAAACCGGTGTTGTCGGATCCATGCCCATAGCGGATGAAAACAAATTAGGCGTATCATCCCACGATTCTACCCGCGGCGCGATATCAAATCCCATTTTCACATACCTATTAAAAGTATATTCCGTATTCAAACGGACATTAATTTTATCCCAATAGCCTACATCGTATTGCGAATTGTTGCGGAAATAACCAAGGCTCAAGTTATAGATAAGTTTATCGGACCCGCCCGAAACATTAAAAGCATAATTTTGTATGAGAGCGGTTTTATTAACAACTTGGTTCCACCAATCGATACTTTCAGCGTCGGTAATATTATCATTCCCTTTCCACATCGGAGTACGGTCGTCATTAATATAACGAGCCTTGAAGACTTGTTCATATTCGGATGCTTTAGCCATATTCGGATTAGAAAGTGTTTGAAATCCGAGAGAAGAACTAAAATTAAATCTGGCTTCTCCTGAAACCCCTTTTTTAGTCGTGACAAGAATAACTCCATTAGATCCGCGCGTACCATAGATGGCAGCAGCTGAAGCATCTTTCAATACTTCCATCGATTCGATATCGCTACTATTCAAAAAATTAATATTTGTTCCCACGGGCATTCCATCAACCACATAAAGCGGGTCACTGTTATTGACGGTAGTAACCCCGCGAATCAAAACCTTAGGTTGTGTACCCGGACCACCGCCACTGGTAACTTGTACGCCATTTACTTTTCCTTGAAGCGCATCCATGGCATTTCCAACCGTTACTTCCGTAATCTGTTCTCCTTTTACCGTGGAAATAGAACTGGTTAAATCACTTCTTTTTACAGCACCATACCCAATTACCACCAACTCGTCAAGGAGCTCGTTTGCTTCTTTCAGAATTACGTTTATAGTCGTTCGATTGCTTACCGGTATTTCCTGTGATTTAAACCCGATGGACGAAAATACGAGTATCGCATCTCCGGAAACATTACTCAACGCATAATTACCATTCAAATCAGTGATCGTACCATTTCCCGAACCTTTCACTATGATGGTGGCTCCGATCACAGGTTCATTATCTGTCGCTGAAGTTACGACTCCCTTTACAGTGATTTGCGCCTGCGTATATAAACTGATCAGTGCAAAACACAATAATAATATCTGTTTTTTCATATTCCTCAATGTTTTTATTTAGTTACCCGAACCAGTTTTGCCCTTTCAAGATGAGCATCAAATATGAGTTTATAATTACCGGTTACGTTAACTGTTGGTTTTGCCCAATTATCTCCTACATGATCAGGCTTCGTCCATGCAGGATTCGTGTACTTCGCTTCCTTACCATAATAACCGAAAATTTCCGGATCAGTTGAATTATCAACACGCCACGTACAATAGTTCCACCAATTGTCAGAATGCCAGTTATGAATTACGAAATTCATTTGCGTACCGGCTTCAAGAGGCAATGGCTCTTCGAGATAGAAGAGATGAGAGTTGGTATTGTCTTGAGTGAAGCGTTGCACTTGGCTGGGTTTACTTGTCATATAACCGAAATAGAACTCTTGCAACCAGGAACCGCCATCCCCCCATGTGTCAAGGTTTGTAGATCCGTATTTATGAGGTATTGGGTCAATGGCTTCAGCAATCGAATATGTCTTAATATTATAAGTACTCTTCCTCGTATCGAAAGTAATTTCATAATAAATATTGGCTTGCTCCAACACGATGGGTTTCGCAGATTCAGGATCATCCGTTAATTTGCTATTGTCTTCCGGATCAAGCCCAAAGCATATTGGAGAGAAGTCACTCTTTTGAGGAAGGAAGAAAATCTCCGTACCGGCTTTTTGGCAATAGTAATTTGCCTTATATTGATAAGCTCCCGTACGTTCGATACGCATGGGCACCCCAAATACGTCGTTGTTGAGCTCCTCCGTTGTAGCGACATCGGCCAAGTACATCTTTTCGAAGTCAGGCATTTCAGAGACGGAGATCACACTTTTTACGATCGATTGTTTTCCACTTTTATCTGTGGCAGTAACCGTCACATTATACTCCTGCGCTTTATTCGGCAATATGATTTTTTGCATAAATTCAAATTTGTTTTCGCCTTTAGCATCTAATCTCAGTGGCTCAAATCCTTCTATACCGGGAATTTCTATCGTCAAATAATCTAAAGCACGATCATCCGAAATAGAGAAGCGCAAATTAAATTTCGTTTCGGATTTGATAAGCACTGTAACATTTTTATCAGGTGAAAGCGTGAAAATGGGATTTTCAAAATCACCATCCATCGTTACATGCATATCTTGTGATAAAGAACGATTCCCCACATCAAACACTGTAACCTTAATAGTGAAGGATTCTCTAATTTCATCTCTTTTCATGTTGAATTTGTAATTCAACTCATATGTTTCAAGAGGTTTTTCATAGATTTCAATCACATCAATGGTTTTGTCAAGATTTAACTCCGGACATTCAAGCTTGATAGCCGAAATTCCATCCTTATCACTTATAACTCCTTCAATCGTAATCGATCGTCCGGCTGCAGTCTGAATATGATCCGACGTTAAAGTCAGGACAGGACTCAATCCGTCAACATCAGGATATCCATGGTCATCTTTACATCCTGTAATCCATGCGGATAAGGATAATACAAATAAAGATCCTAGTAATACAAACAAAATCTTCCTCTTTTTAAATGAAGTTTTCTTTTTCATTCTTTCATGCTTTTTTTAGACTAATAAATACTACATTTTAAATCAATAAATCAATACGAAAAATCCTTTTAGGTATCAGCGCTTACATGGCCATAAGCAAGTGTGACATCCAAATATGGGCATTCGAAATATTATCATGAAACAAAGGTAGTATGTATTTTTGCCAATAACCGTCATAAATCGTGCAAGAATGAACAACAAATCATTCAATGATAGATTTGTTATTTATTTATTAACGATTTAACATTATATTTGATGAGCGAAATTATTTTTTCAATGGACATGAGATTCTTTTTTGTTTTTTTGGCTATCGTTTTTTTTACCAGATCCTATTCACAACCTTCTTCTATCAAAGAATTAGGAGTTGAACAGGGTTTGTCGAATAACTATGTCGTAAGTATCACTCAGGATAAAGACGGCTTCCTTTGGTTTGCTACGGAAGAAGGGTTGAACAAATTCGACGGTACTCGATTTATTCATTATTATAAACACAATCACGGCATAAGCGGCAATGAACTCAATTGCATTTATGCAGACCCGCAAGCACCCGTTATATGGATAGCTACCCAGCGCGCGGGATTAAACGCTTATAATTATCAAGATGAATCCCTTGAGGTTTTCAAACATACGCCTCAACAAGCAAACAGCCTTATTACAAATGATGTGACCGCCATCGCTCCTGCGGCTGACGGAAACCTGTGGATCAGCACTTATCACCGGGGAGTGGAGTATTTTAATAAAGAGACAAAAGAATTCAGGCATTATAATAAGGATACATTCCCGGAACTTTCTTCGGATAATGTGTGGACAATTATGGACGATGGAAATGAAAACCTGTATATCGGCCACGTTGCCCATGGAATGAGCATTGTTTCATTGAAAGATAAGCAGATCCGGAATTATACCCACAACCCTGATGATCCGGAAAGTATCCCGGGTGACGAGGTACACTGCCTCTATAAAGACAACAATGATAACATCTGGGTCGGCACCGACAATGGGCTAGCGCTGTTTCATCCTGAAACAGGAGATTTCATCCGCCCTGATAAATCTCCGGAAACTCCTTTTGCTTCCGCTATTTTCGATATCCGTCAAACCGACGACAATAAACTATGGGTGTCGACAGAATTAAACGGAATTTTCGTTATCGATTTAAAACAATATTTTTTCATGTCGCCGGGGACATTGAGCATGGAGCATTATACGGTTGGCTATAATAGATATAGCCTCTCAAACCCTACGGTACGCTGTGTATTTCAGGATTCTTTTGAAAATATCTGGCTCGGCACCTACGGTGGCGGCATCAATTTTATAAGGCATACACCGCCTCTATTCCATGTTTTTAGTTATTCTCCCATACCGGAGGACCCTTACAGCATGAATAACAGAACGACACTCAGTTTATGCTTCGACGCGGAAAAAAGATTATGGATCGGGACTGACGGAGGGGGGATCAATGTATTCGATAACGGCAAACGCATAAAAGTTTATTCAAAAGAATCGAACGATTTATCGCAAAATACCGTGCAAGCTTTATTAAAAGATTCTCAGGACAATATTTGGATCGGAACATTTGTCAAAGGAATCAATCATTACAACCATAAGACGAAGAAAATCACTCCCGTTTTGCTGGATGGAAAAAACGACTCGGACATCCGTTGTTTTTATGAAGACAGCCATGCAAATATATGGGTGGGAACGAATACGGGTATCTATGTCTTCGACCCCGTAAGCCGTCATCAGATCAGGCACTACAATAAACAAAACGCCCGGTTGCCGGAAAATTTGGTTCGAAGCCTCGTAGAAGACCGCCAAGGACGTATATGGGTAGGCACTTTCGGCGGAGGATTAGCGGTTTATACTCCCGAAATGGAACTTATTCGCTCCTATAATGAACATACCGGTTTCTGTTCCAATACAATCAATTATCTCTTCGCCGATTCGTACGGACGTGTTTGGGTGGCTACCGGAGAGGGATTGGTCTGTTTTACCGAACCGGATTCCACCGGGTACCGCGCATATGGCCGCGAAGAGGGACTGTCAAATGTTTATATCCGCGCCATAACGGAGGACAGGGACGGCAATATATGGTTCAGTACCAACGCCGGCATATCGTGCTACGAGGAAGAATCGTCACGTTTTCAAAGTTATAATCATTTCGGGCGAATTCCTTTGAGAAGTTTTTCGAGCGCCGTTGTGAAAGATAACAATAAAGATGTCATTTACTTCGGATCCATCAACGGGACCTACTTTTTCGAACCGTTCACGGTACTGCGCCGACAGGAAGTGCCTCCGGTCATCATTACCGAGATGAAAATTTACGAAGCTTCGACGGCCGAAAACGAAAGGAAATCGATCAATTATTTTAATGATCAAAATAAAGACATAGAACTTACCCATAAGCAAAATACATTCAGCATATTCTTTAATGTCCAGGACTACTCGTTGGCCGATCAAGTGGATTATGCTTACCGGCTGAAAGGGATAGATGACGGATGGCATACCGTTGAAGACAACAACGTCACGTTCCGCAACATTCCTCCCGGCCGGTACCGATTCGAAGTGAGCGCACGGATGAAAAACCAGACACCGTCGAATGACATCTATACCCTGTCCATTCATATACAACCTCCCATATGGCTCTCATGGTGGGCTAAAGCGTTTTATTTTATTATAGCCGCGTCCATTGTATTTGCTATTTTATATGCCTATAAGAAAAGGATAGACATACAAAGCTCGTACGAATTGGAAAAGAAAAATCATGAACACGAACAGGAACTCAATAGCGAACGCTTGCGCTTTTATACGAATATCACCCACGAACTCCGTACTCCGTTGACATTGATTTTAGGCCCCTTGGAAGATTTGCAAAAGGATCCGGGCCTTTTACCGAAGCAACATCAAAAGATTTCCGTAGTAAGGCAAAACGCCTTGCGCCTTCTTAATCTGATCAACCAATTGCTGGAGTTTCGAAAAACAGAAACTCAAAACAAAAAACTCTGTGTGAGCAAAGGAAACATTTCCGAACTGGTAACCGAAATAGGGCTGAAATATCAAGAACTCAACCCGAAACCATCCGTGGATATTTCCATTGATCTGGAAAATGAAAATATGCCTTTGTATTTTGACAAGGAAGTGGTAAATACCATCTTGGACAACCTGATATCCAATGCAATCAAATATACCGATAAGGGCCGGATAATACTCTCTTTATATACTATTCAAAAGGAGGATGTACCCTATACGGAAATAAAGGTCACCGATACCGGTTACGGTATTCCTAAAGAAGAGCAAGAACATATCTTTGAACGTTATTATCAAATAAAAAACGGGAAACAGGCTTCCGGTACCGGAATAGGGTTGGCTTTAGTAAAGAATTTAGCTCTATTGCACGAGGGGGAAATACGGGTAGAAAGCGAACTCGACAAGGGAAGCAGTTTTTACTTTTCGTTGCTTACACACAATTATTATCCCTCGGCTTTACATAGTGAGGGAAACGATACAAAGGAAATCGAGCAGCAGGAAACGCTTCCCGATATAACGGCTAACGGAAGGCCTATCTTATTGGTGGTAGAAGATAATACAGATATACGCGATTATATTTCGGATTCTTTTTCCGATGGCTTCGACGTAATTACCGCCGCCGAAGGGGACGAGGGGTGCAAGGCCGCTTTTGCCCATATTCCCGATATTATAGTGAGCGACATTATGATGCCCGGCATGGACGGCATAACTTTTTGCAAGATAGTGAAAGAAGATATACGCACAAGCCATATACCGGTAATTCTGCTTACGGCTAAAACCTCTATTGATGATAAGGAAGAAGGTTATCTGTCGGGGGCCGATTCCTATCTTACCAAACCATTTAGTGCGACCCTGTTGCGCAGCCGCATCAATAATTTGCTGGATATCCGGAAGAAGTTGGCGGATCAAATTAAATTCAATTTAAAATTAAACAGCAAAAGCGATATGCTTAAAGATTCGATTAATCAAATCGACAACGAGTTTATCCGGAGCCTTACTCAATTAATTGAAAACAACCTCGAGGATGAAAAAATCGATATCGGTTATCTTTCCGATAAATTATTCATGAGCAGTTCTACCCTTTACCGAAAAATAAAAGGTCTTACCGGCATCTCGACGAACGAATTTATCCGTAAAATAAGGATGAAGCATGCCGAAGAACTCCTTTTAACGGGCAAGTACACCATTTCGGAGATCGCTTTCCGCGTAGGCATCAGCAGTCCGGTGTATTTCAGGCAATGTTTTAAAGAAGAGTTCGGGATGCCGCCGTCGGAATATTTAAGGAGAATCAAAACGGAGTAGCGGAAACTTGATACACCTTGATCCAAGCCCTCTTCACAACCTAAAAGGCGACCCTATTGACCGTCAGATCGTGAAAAGAGGATGTCAGATTAACAAAATAGCCCGTCAGATTGACAAAATAGCCTGTCAGATAAAGAATATATTAAGCGAGATAAACATTATGGCCTGTCGGCTTGAGTTCGTATCGTGCGAGATTGACATCTTGTCATGTCAGACTCACTTTTTACGCTGCAAGAACGACTTTAGCCGCTGTAATATTGAGTTTATCCGCTGCGCGAATGACTTCATGTGCCGGTACGAGCAACTTTTTACGCTGTGAGAGCGAATTTGCACGCTGTAGGAGCGACTTTGTCCGCTGCGAGGATGACTTTATACGCCCCGAGACTGACTTTATACGCTGTCGATGGAAGTTAGGGCATGCCGCGTGCGACTTTTTGTGCCGCATCTTCGACAATGGACGATGCTTGTCCCCGCCCCGTCATTTCTGCGCGTCTTCCGTTCGTTTCTTCAGCACAATGGGCTTCGGCACAATATCGCGTATCTTACCCATTTTCACCGTGTCGACAAAAACAGTATCCACATAGCCCGAATCAGGGGGCGAAACCAAAAATATTTTCCAAGGACCTTCCTTCAAACCGAGAAACATAAACTTCCCGTCCGGTTCGGGCAGTGAAATAAGCGTATCTCCTTCACTGGCGATCAAGGCAGTCGCATTTGCCATGGCCGGGGAAACATATCCGCGCAATGATCCGGTGAACGCCTCGTCAAAAGCCCGCATGACCGGAGTCAGGTAATAGTTGCCGTTGGATTCCGTCACCGAAATCAAGGCATTGATATCGATCACAATGTTGCAAACCACATGCGAATACAATGCCGCATTCACCCCCTCGATAATCACTTCACGATTCTCTTCGGCGAGAATCAACTCTTTATCCCCCTCGGTCGTTTGCAGTTTATTTCCATCGCCAAACAGTAATTTTATGCGTTGAATGATGCCGTCGGCCGGAAAATACTGGTCGGAGATTTGTTGGGTGTTCCCGTTGCTTAACGGTAACATATTATATGTTCCGCCGCCATAATCGAGCGCTACCCAATCGTCTCCCGTATCGTACAACGACACTTCGATCGAATCGATTTCAATTTGCAATCCTTTCAACGTGAGAGACGGCGCATCGGTGAGTTTTATGCGCAACCGTGCCGCATTTTCGCTCGGATCGTTATTCGAGCAACTCCATATACCTATTACTAAAAGAAGGGGCAGGATTTTTTTCATCATCGTTTTTGTTCTTAACGATGCAAATATACATGATAAAAATGAATTATCACACAGATACATAAAAATGTAGGAGTGATGCATCGCATAATTTAGTGCGTATATTGAAGAAAGTCAAGTCCTTTTTCATATCTTGCTTTTTATTCACTTCAAAAAGAAAACAGAATGAAAACATGTGGACTTGACGGGCATAAAGATCGTGTTTTTACGCGATTTATGATGGAAAAAGGTGTGGAACAGTAAAGGAATAAAGTATCTTAAAAAACAGGACATAAAATTAAAACACTTGTTTAAAACAGAAAAGCGATTTATCTTTGCCGGCGAAACATGTAAAAAGAAATGGAACCATTATCTACCGAGCAAAAAATTATTCAGGCCGCCTCGCGTTTATTTTCAGAGAAGGGGTATGCGGCTACCCGGTTGCGCGACATCAGTCAGGAGTCCGACACCAATTTGGCGCTTATCAACTATTATTTCCGCAGCAAGGAAAATTTGTTTAAAATGGTGATCAAGCAAAAGATCGAGCAACTATTTGGTTCCCTGAATCCGCTGTTGGCCGATGAGAGCATCGAGTTGAAAGAAAAAGTGACATTGCTCGTCAACACTTATACCACTCTGCTTCTTGAGAACGGGGATCTGGCTTTATTTGTGTTGAACGAAATGAGGACGAACCAAAATATGTTGGCGCCTCTTTTAAAGATTGCGCGGCTATCGGCACTGCCGGTCATACAGAAGCAACTCGACGAAGCGGCGATAGATATTACGCCTGCCGATTTCATCATGAATGTCCTGAGCCTGATAATTTTCCCTTTCGTTTCAAAAGCTTTGTTCGTCTCAGCAGGAATGTTTAAAGAAGAGGAATTTGAAGAGTTCGTGCTTTCACGAAAAGAAAAGATACAGGGATGGATCATTCAATCGTTAAAAAAGAAAACCGTATGAACCTGAATTACTTTATGGCCGGCATGATGGGCCTTTTCGCTTTTCTGCTGCCTGCCCAAGCGCAAGTGCATACCTTGACGCTCGATGAGTGCCGCCAGTTGGCCGAAGAACATTATCCCGCCATTGCGCAAATGGAAGTCATCGAACACACGAAAAGCTTTACGCTGGCCAATGCCAACACGGCCTGGCTGCCGCAAGTGTCGCTCAATGCCAAAGCCGCATACCAGTCGGATGTGGTAAAAATTCCCATTGATATCCCGGGCATCGACATTCCGTCGCCCGATAAAGACCAGTATCAGGTGACGGCCGATGTGAGCCAGTTGATTTGGGACGGCGGCCGGATAGCAGCGCAAAAAGAGCAGGTAAGAGCCAACGCCGGGCTCGAAAAGCAAAAGCTGCAAAGCGAGGTGTACGCCCTGGGAGAACGCGTGAATAATGTGTTTTTCGGTATTTTGTTACTACAGGAACAGTTGGCTCAACAGGATATTCTGGATGAAGAGCTGCAACGCAATTACGACAAAGTGGAGAGCTACATCGCCAACGGGGTTGCCAATAGCACCGACTTGAACGCCATCAAAGTGGAGCAATTGAAAGCGCGTCAGCAGCGGATTCAAATGGAGTCGGCCATCGATGCATATCGCAAAGTGCTATCGGTATTGATTGGCCGCAAAGTCTCTGCAGATACGTCGTTAGCGAAACCTGCCCCACCCGATTTGCCTTTATCGCCTGGTGTCCGCCGTCCCGAGCTGAATATCTTTGAGGCGCAGGAATTACTTCTTCAATCGCAACAGAGCCTCCTGCAGGCGAAGAACATGCCCGTGATTGCGGCGTTTGCTCAGGCTGGTTACGGCAAGCCCGGACTTACCCTGTTCGAAAAGAAATTCGCCCCTCTTTTTGTGGGAGGAGTCACCTTATCGTGGAACTTGGGGAATTTGTACACGTACAAAAACGAAAAGAAAAGCATCGATTGGCAAAAACAATCGGTTGCCGCTCAACGCGAGACCTTTCTTTACAATTTGAATACTCAGATTCCTTTACAGCAAAACGAAATAGAGACATACCGTCGTACGATGCAGGATGACGAGGAAATCATCCGCTTGCGCCGGCAGATAAAGGAGGCTGCCGAGGTGAAGGTGGAAAACGGTACGATGACTGTCTCGGACTTAATCGAAGAGATCAATGCCTTGAAAGCAGCGCGGCAATCGATGGCGTTGCACGAAATACAGCATCTGGCGGCGATCTACCAATTAAAATGGACGATGGACAATTAATAATTGACAATGCAAAATTAGTAATAAGCAATTCATAATGAACTCGAATAATAAACTCTTTTCCGCTATCGTACTGATAGCCTTTGCATCTTGCTCCGGAGGCAACAACCGGTTCGACGCTACCGGCGCTTTCGAGGCCACCGAAATTATCGTCTCGTCGCAAGCAGCCGGAAAAATAGAAGCCTTCGATTTGGTGGAAGGGCGATCGATAGAGGCCGGACAATCGATCGGATACATCGACAGCACGCAACTCTACTTGCAGAAGATGAGCCTGCTCTCCAATGTGCGAGGCGTACGGGCGCAGCGTCCTAACATCGATACGCAAGTTGCCGTTATCGAAGAGCAAATCGCCACACTCGAACGTGAAAAAGCGCGCACCGAAAAGCTCATCAAGGCGAACGCCGCCAACAGTAAACAACTCGACGACATCCATTCGCAATTGGAGGTACTGCGTAAGCAACTTTCCGCGCAAACATCGACCTTGCAAAAGAGCAGCGACCATATTTCGGCACAGAGCTCGGCCCTCGACATCCAAGTCGCGCAGTTGGACGATCAATTGCAAAAATGCATTATCCGTTCGCCTATTTCGGGTGTCGTCCTTAATAAATACGCCGAAGTCGGGGAACTGGCCAATATCGGTACGCCACTGTTTAAGGTCGCCGATCTGAACAGCATGTTTCTGCGGGCCTATATTTCGAACGAGCAGTTGTCGCAACTCAAACTCAACGACAAGGTGAGCGTGAGTGTCGATGCCGGGAACGGACAGATGAAAACCTACGACGGAACGGTTTCGTGGATATCGGATAAGGCCGAGTTTACGCCCAAAACCATTCAGACGAAAGACGAGCGTGCCAACATGGTGTATGCCGTGAAGATAGCCGTCGAAAACGATGGTTATTTGAAAATAGGCATGTATGGGGAAGTCCGTTTTGACAAGTCCGGCAATCATGATTGACGTTCGCGACTTACATAAGTCCTACGGGCACATCGTTGCCTTGGCGGGTGTTTCGTGCTCGGTGAACGATGCGGAGATATTCGGCATTATCGGGCCCGACGGCGCCGGCAAGACTTCTTTGTTCCGCATATTGGCTTCCCTTTTGCTGCCCGACAGCGGTTCGGCGCTAATGAACGGCGTGGATGTGGTAAAAGATTACGAAAAGATACACCGCATGATCGGGTATATGCCGGGCAAGTTTTCGCTTTATCAGGACTTGACCGTAGAAGAAAATCTCTACTTGTTCGCGACGGTTTTCAATACGACCATCGAGGAAAATTATCATCTGGTAAAAGACATCTACCAACAGATAGAGCCTTTCAAAACACGCCGTGCAGGCCGCCTGTCGGGAGGAATGAAGCAGAAGCTGGCGTTATGCTGCGCATTAATCCACAAACCCGAGGTTTTGTTATTGGATGAGCCCACAACGGGCGTCGACCCCGTGTCGCGCAAAGAATTTTGGGACATGCTACGGCAGTTGAAAAAGCAGGGAATCACCATATTGGTGTCGACCGCCTATATGGATGAGGCGAGCCTGTGCGACCGCATTGCCCTTATCCAGAAAGGACGTTTTCTGGGCATCGACACCCCACAGGGAATCATTTCGAGTTACCGGCGTTCGTTATGGTCGCTGCACGCAGGGAATGTGCGCGGATTGTTAAAAAGCATACGGAGCTATCCCCACGTACGGTCGTGCTTCGCCTTTGGCGAGTCGCATCATGTCGCCGTAGAAGAAGGGTTTTCCGAGCGTGATTTTCAGCAATATCTTTCCTCGAAGGGTTACGGGCAGATACACCTCGAACCCATATCGCCTACCGTGGAAGATTTTTTTCTCGACATGACGATAGACAATTAGCAATGGACAATGCAGGATTATGAATTATGAATTATGAATTATGAATTATGAATTAATAAGATGAACGTAATAGAAGTATCGGAATTAACGAAGAAATTCGGCAGCTTTACGGCGGTCGATCATATATCTTTCGACGTAAAAGAAGGCGAGATCTTCGGTTTTCTGGGAGCGAACGGCGCAGGAAAGACAACCGCCATCCAAATGCTCTGCGGCATTAGTAATCCGACCTCCGGCAAGGGTACGGTAGCCGGTTATGATATCTTCAAAGAGAATGAACAAATCAAACACAACATCGGGTACATGAGTCAGAAGTTTTCTCTTTACGAAGATTTGAAAGTGTGGGAGAACATACGACTCTTCGCAGGCATTTACGGCATGAATGATAAGGAGATAAAAGAAAACACCCGCCGGTTGTTGAAACAGCTTGATTTTGAGTCGGAGCGCGACACGATGGTGGCTTCCTTGCCGTTGGGATGGAAGCAAAAGCTCGCCTTTTCGATTGCCATCTTCCATACGCCGAAGATTGTCTTTCTTGACGAACCTACGGGAGGAGTGGATCCGGCCGCGCGACGGCAATTTTGGGAGATGATCCTCGATGCGGCTTATAAGGGCATCACTGTCTTCGTAACGACTCACTATATGGATGAAGCGGAGTATTGCGACCGGGTATCGATCATGGTCGATGGACGCATCGATGCGCTGGATACTCCTCATAATCTGAAGCAGCAATCTCAGGCACAAAATATGGATGAGGTGTTCCGCAAACTTGCGCGCAAAGCGAAAAGAATTAATTGACAATGGACAATGCACAATGCAGAATTATGAACTATGAATTATGAACTATGAATTATGAACTATGAACTATGAGTTATGAACTATGAATTGTCAATTATGAATTAATATGAGTCAATTTAACGCATTTGTACAAAAAGAGTTTTATCATATCTTCCGCGATAAGCGTACGCTCCTCATCATATTGGGAATGCCGATCGTGCAAATGTTGCTGTTCGGTTTCGCTATGAATATGGAGGTGACGCATATCCGCACCGCCGTTTTCGATCCGTCGCCCGACCAATCGACCACGCAAATAACCCGCCGGATTGAAGCAAATCCTTACTTCGATGTGGTTGGACAGGTACATTCCGAGGAAGAGGTCAATAACCTCATGCGCCAGGGTGCGATTGATTTAGCGGTAATTTATGAATCGGGATTTCATCGAAACATCGTTCATTCGGGAGAGGCGCAGATTCAGTTTATCGCCGATGCCTCCGACCCGAACCGCGGCACGGTTGCCACCAACTATGTCACGGGAATCCTGGCCGGCTATCAACAGGAAATGATGCAACTGCAAACGATTCCTTTTCACATAAACACCGAGACGCGAATGCTGTACAACCCCCAAATGGAATCGGCGTACTTGTTCGTGCCGGGAATCATGGGTTTAATCCTAATGATTATCTGTACGATGATGACGTCGGTTTCCATCGTTCGCGAACAGGAGCAGGGCACCATGGAGGTTCTGTTGGCATCGCCCTTAAAACCGGTCACTGTACTGATGGCGAAAACCATTCCTTACACCGTACTGTCAGCCATCAACGTCGCGTCTATTTTGTTGCTGTCGTTCTTCGTGCTGAATGTCCCTATTCGGGGAAATTTTCTCTTGTTGTTATTTGTGTGCCTCCTTTACATCTTATTATCCCTTACATTGGGACTGTTGATCTCCACCCTGGTAAAAAAGCAGTTGGATGCCGTACTCGTGTCGGGCATCGGATTGATGATGCCGACTCTTGTCCTATCGGGGATGATCTTCCCGATAGGCAATATGCCGTTGGTATTGCAATGGAGCTCTTATTTCGTCCCGGCCCGATGGTTCATCACGGCTGTGCGCAAGATCATGATAGAAGGACAGGGAATCATGACGGTGTTGCCCGAAATCGGAATTCTATTAGGAATGACCGTATTCTTAGCAGTCTTAAGTATCCTGAACACTAAAAAACGATTGGCATGAAGACGTTGAAGTTTTTGATAGAAAAAGAATTCAAACAGATTCTGCGGAGCAAAATGGTCATGGGACTGATATTGCTGTTTCCCGTCATGACGATGTGGATTTTCCCCTGGGCCATCGACTATGAAGTGAAGGATATCCGCGTCAACGTGGTCGACCAGTCGCAAGGCACCTATTCGCAGCGGTTGATACAAAAAATCGATGCTTCGAAGTATTTCCGCATCAATGCCACCCTACCCGATTACACTACCGCTTACCGGGGTATTGAAACCGCCGATTGCGACATTATCCTGCAAATACCACCCGCTTTTGACCGTGACCTCATCAAAACCCGTTCGTCATCGGTCATGCTGTCGGCCAATGCCGTAGACGGAACTCGCGGCATGCTCGCCAATAACTACCTTATGCAGGTCGTTAATGATTTTTCGAGCGAACTGCGCGCCGGACAGGTAGCCGCTCTCGCTTTGTTTCCACAAGCATCCCTGCCGGTGATCCATATACAGAGCCGGTATAAGTTTAACGAACGACTGGAATATAAATATTATATGATTCCTGCTTTTATGGTCATCCTGCTGACGCTTATTTGCGGCATCTTACCCGCCATCAACATTGTCGGGGAGAAAGAACAAGGCACCATACAGCAAATCAATGTGACGCCGGTACAGAAATTCTCGTTTATTCTGGCAAAACTCATTCCCTATTGGATTATCGGTATTATTGTGGAGACCATCGCCATTATATGCACATGGAGCATTTACGGTATGGTTCCGCAAGGGAATATTCTGCTGGTATATCTGGTAAGTTTTGTGTATATCGTATCGATTTCCGGATTGGGCATTGTGGTGTCTAACTATTCCGAAACGACCCAGCAAGCCAGTTTTCTCATTATGTTTTTCATTCTGATCATCTATCTGCTTAGCGGAATGTTCACCCCTGTATCGAGTATGCCCTATTGGGCGCAGATTATCGCTTACTGCAATCCGCTCACTTACTTTGTACAGGTTCTGCGTTTGCTTTATCTAAACGGAAGCCGGTTTGCCGACATCGCCCAGTCCACGGGCATTATACTTATTTTCGGGATAATCCTGAATCTATGGGCTGTCATCAGTTATAAGAAGAGAACATAACAATGGTAACAAGAAAATACGTGTTTTACAAATGAAAAAGAAATTATACAGTAAAGAAGAATCCGTTCAAAAACAGTACGGCAAAAGTAAATTCCGGATACAGAAAGCGATCAACCCTTCTTTTGATGCATTATCGGATTTTGTCGCCTCTTTGCCGGACAGCAAATCCTTACCGGGCAAAACGATTTACTCGGGGCGCAACGATGTCAGCGTGGTGGAAATCGACGGCATCCGTCTTAGCATCAAATCGTATAACCGCCTGACCGACGTCAACCGCCTGTTGTATGGCACCCTAAGAAAGTCAAAAGCGCAAAGAGCGTATGAACATGCTTTTGCCTTAACAAACCGCGGCATAGAAACGCCGATGCCGGTAGCTTTTATCGATTGTTTCAAACATCGTATTTTACAAAAGAGCTATTTTATCTGTTTGTATGTAAACTATCCGCCGTTATCGGATTTTATCGCACGACCGATAGCCGAATCGGAAGCGCTCTTCAGGGCATTGGGCCGTTTCACCTACCGGCTTCATTTATGTGGAGTCTATCACAACGATTACAACATGGGAAATATCCTTGTCATGAATTCTGCACCCGATTATGATTTTTGTCTCATTGACAATAACCGGATGCATTTCGGCAAATACTCCCGACGGAAATCGATGAAAAGCATGCGGCGCATGATTATTCCGGCGGATAGATATGCCATTGTAGGAGCCGCCTATGCCGAAGCCTCGCAAACGAGCGACATCGGAACAGTCTCAAAGATGTTGTTTTACCGCGATGCGTTGGCCCTGTTTTACCGCTTCAAACAAAAGGTCAAAAAATTACGGCATCTTTTAGGCTTTAAGTCGCGTCATCACAGCACTCCCGAAAGTTCTACGGGAAGCCTTTGATTATTGCGGCTCGAACAACAAACGCGCACGGCAGGCAATCCCTTGCCGTTGCGCTACCAGTTGGAAATAATAATCGCCGTCTTCCTTCATCTGGCAATGCACTTCCCCCTCGTCTCCGAAGGTAAGTTCGCGGAGGAAGTTAATCTCAAAATGTTTCAAGGTATGGGAAAGATAAAAGTCTAATGAAAAACAATCCGATATCCATTCGATATAGTGCAAACTGTTAGCGTGCCTGTTAATATCCAAATCGCTGTATTGTACTCGGAACGTGTTGGCGACATCGCCTTTGACATTGGGAATACGTGCCGGCGTAGCGATAGGAATCGATTTGGGAACAATGAAATCGGAAAGTCGCGTCAACGTATCGAGCAGCACGCTTTGGCGCGTTTCCATATGAATGATCGCCCATGAAGAAGCAGCATAACCGATGATCTCGCCCGATTGATCGGTAAAGACGAAGTTACGGTTTGTAAAAGCCGTGCCGACCGAGTCGATCCATGTCTCCACCGAAATCTCGTCATTCTCATGGGGAATCCGCTTCATTTCCACGGTCAATCGCAACAATACCCAAGTGTAGTTTTGCTCCAACAGATGAAGCAGTCCGAAACCATTTTCATCGGCATTTCGTCCCGCCGTGGTCAGAATAATAGTTGTCAGAGACGGCAATGATGCCTGCTTTCTAAAATCGATATCTTGTGCGCCAATATGATAAGAATAAGTTCCTGTCGTTTTCATTTATGCAAATTTGGGTGCAAAAATACGGAAATAATGTAAAACTATAAACTATAAATTATGAACGATGAACTATAAACTATGAATTATGAATTATGAACGATGAACGATGAATGATGAATGATGAATTCCATTGTCCATTATCGATTTAAGGGTTATCTTTGTGAAACCAATAACAATCATACGTCTTAGCACTTCAATATGGAATCAATCAAAGAAATTTATCGCATAGGCAACGGGCCTTCGAGCAGCCACACAATGGGTCCGAAAAGGGCTGCCGAATTATTCCGGAGTCGTACTCCGGATGCAACGAAATATCACGTTACGCTTTTCGGGAGCCTTGCCGCTACCGGAAAAGGGCATCTTACGGATGTCGCTATTTTGGACGTGCTCGAACCGGCAGCCCGCACCAAAATAGAATGGCAGCCGAAAAAGTTCTTGCCGTATCATCCGAATGCCCTCAAATTCGAAGCCTACGACACCAAAGGCAAAGTCTCCGATTCGTGGACGGTATATAGCGTAGGAGGGGGAACGTTGTCGGATGGAAAGAAAATCATATCGCTTTCAGGCGCTGAAGGCCAAAAGATCTATCCGAAAGGCAATATCACCGACATTCTGAATTGGTGCGAACAAAGGGGCAAAACTTATTGGGAGTATGTGGAAGAATACGAAAGTTCGGATATCTGGGATTATCTGGAAGAAGTATGGACGGTGATGCAAGAGGCTGTTCAACGTGGATTGGAGAATGAAGGCATATTACCGGGTCCCCTTAAATTACAACGAAAGGCCGCCAGTTATTACATACGCGCGAAAGGGTACAAAGCGTCGTTGCAATCGCGGGGATTGGTCTTTTCCTATGCCTTGGCCGTTTCGGAAGAAAATGCGGCAGGCGGCAAAATTGTTACGGCTCCCACTTGCGGTTCTTGCGGAGTTGTTCCCAGCGTACTATACCATTTGGAAGATATACGGAGCTTCAGCAAAAAACGTATCTTGCGCGCCTTAGCCACCGCCGGCTTATTCGGAAACACGGTGAAGAAGAATGCTTCCATATCGGGTGCGGAAGTCGGTTGCCAGGGAGAGGTAGGTGTGGCTTGTGCGATGGCCGCCGCAGCCGCCAGCCAATTGTTCGGAGGCAGTCCGGCCCAGATAGAATATGCGGCCGAAATGGGGCTTGAACATCACTTGGGCATGACGTGTGATCCGGTGTGCGGATTGGTACAAATACCCTGTATCGAGCGAAATGCCTATGCTGCCGCACGCGCCCTCGATGCCAACTTATATTCTTCTTTTACCGACGGCACGCATCGCGTATCGTTCGACCGCGTGGTTAATGTGATGAAAGAAACCGGACACGATATTCCTTCCCTTTATAAAGAAACGGGTGAAGGCGGATTGGCAAAAGGACATCCGATGTAGCAAAGTATCCGCATTCGATATACGTTTTTGGCAAATTCTGCGTTATAACTACGAGACCAGTAAATAGTATTATTTTTTAGAATATGATCGATTATATTAAAGGCGAAATTGCAGAGTTAACGCCCGCTTCCATTACGGTAGAATGTGCCGGTGTGGGGTATATCGCGTCCATCTCGCTAAACACCTACAGCGCTCTAAACGGCGCGACTGCGGCAAAAATATATGTGTACGAATCCATTCGCGAAGACGCGCATGTGCTTTTCGGATTTTCCGATATCCATGAGCGGGCATTATTTCTGCAACTCATCAGCGTATCGGGCGTAGGACCGAGTACGGCGCGCATGATTCTCTCCTCTATGAGCGCCAAGGAACTGGAAGCGGCCATCGGTACCGAAAATGTGGCGGTGGTGCAATCCGTTAAAGGAATAGGGGCTAAAACCGCCCAACGCATTATTTTGGATTTAAAAGACAAGATCAAATTGACGGATGAAGCCGGCGCCCTTCAATTGCCGACGCATGCTTCGCTACCGGAAACAGGACGTGAAGCCGTATCGGCTTTGGTTATGTTGGGTTTCTCGCAACAAGCTTCGCAAAAAGTGGTGGCCAAGATTGTGAAAACGGCTCCTTCTTTGCCGGTCGAAGCCATCATCAAAGACGC
>ENA-UOOM01000327-UOOM01000327.1-fermentation-metagenome-genome-assembly--contig:-NODE-327-length-57057-cov-7.547560_pt1 | contig 57057 bp, 49 predicted proteins | sample MGYA00245781_ERZ724031 | MGnify/ENA primary metagenome ERZ724031 (study PRJEB28704, sample SAMN03018317) | fermentation metagenome | biome: anthropogenic terrestrial biome; feature: soil; material...
CCCTAGTGTAGTTTATTATCCTACATTAGGGGGTCTTTGTCTATTGTCCGTTTTTACTGGTTCAGTTCACTGCGGCCGGAGGCCTTTTTTCACATAATTGGGATACAAAAACCACTATGTGGGTTTCTATACTGGTACAAATTTTTTAATATTTAAAATCGTCACTTTCCTCTTCATAAAGCTCCAAATCCTGATCTTCCTCTGCAAGCGCGGTGTCTTCCTCATCTTCATCAGACTCCAACATGAATTTAGACAGCAAATCATTTAATAACTGGGCCTGTGCCGACAATTCTTCGCTTGCCGCAGCCTCTTCCTCCGCCGTAGCGCTATTTGTCTGTACAACAGCCGAAATTTGCTCTACGCCAAGGTTTACCTGTTGAATGGACTTCGCCTGCTCATTGCTTGCATCAGAGATATACTGTATGATTTCACCGGATTCCTCTGTACCATGAACAATTTCGTCCAAAGATTTTGCTGTTACATCCACAATGTGGGTGCCTTTCCTGATTGCAAGCAAAGACTTTTCAATTAATGTAGCGGTATCCTTTGCGCTCTCCGCAGATTTGCTTGCAAGGTTACGTACCTCATCTGCAACGACGGCAAATCCCTTTCCTGCATTCCCTGCCCTTGCCGCTTCCACTGCCGCATTTAATGCAAGAATATTCGTCTGGAATGCAATATCATCAATGTTTTTGATGATTTTCCCAATTTCATTTGAAGTACGGCTAATATCTTCCATGGCAGCAATCATATGCTCCATCTGCTCCTGTCCATGAGCAGTGGCTTTGGAAGACTGGGCAGCAATGTCTTTTGCCTTTGCTGCGTTTTCAGCAGTCTGCACTATTTGATCGGAAATATCATTCATTGTGGCCGACAGCTCCTCGATTGCGCTTGCCTGCTCCGTTGCCCCTTGAGAAAGGGCCTGGGCGCCGCTGGAAACCTGATCCGAACCGGAAGCAACCTGCTGTGCAGCCAAATTGATTTGCGAAAGGGTATCGCTGATCATTGCTGTTGTACTAATCAAGGCATCTTTGATGACGGCAAATTCTCCATCATAGTCTTGCTTAAATTCTAGCTTAAAATTACCGGTGCCGATTTGCTTCAGCAATGCGGCAATTTCATCTATGTATGCAATATATCCTTTCAGCCGCACCACCGTTTGATCAAAAGATTCCGCCAAAACGGATATTTCATCATTGGTCTTTACATCCAGCTGAATATCCAGATCCCCTGCCGCAATATGATTGGAAGCTGTTACCAACTTACGCAAGGGCATCACAATCCGCTTAGAAGAAATATAAATTGCAGCGCACAGAATCAATAAAACAATGGCAAGAATGGTAAACATCATGGTTTGCATCTGCATATAAGGGCGATTCACTTCGGATGTGGATATTGAGGAAACGACTTTCCAGCCCGTTGTACCAACGGAGGAGTTAAAGCCCATCAATTCTTCCCCGCCAAATTGATATTCCACCACGTCCGCAGAAACAGTTTTCATGAAATTCTTTTCTTCATCGCTGGTTGAAAGGGCATCCACATTTTTCATCACCATATCCGGATTGGGATGGTATAATATCACATTGTTCTCTGTCAGGAAGCAATAATATCCATTGTCGCCCAGCTTTAAGCTGCTTAATATTGCTTTCAGCTGGGATAACGAAATATCCACCCCAACTGCGCCCAGCATCTCTCCGTCGTCATAAATCGGCATGGTGATGGATACCACAGCCTCTCCGGTATTTGCATCAACATAAGGATCAGATAAGGACAGGCCTTTCTTCTCCATCATTTTAGTGTACCACGGACGTGCTGTGATGACCCAGTCGGGATCGGAAACATAATTGTCAGAACCAATGCACTGACTGGTATCCAGATCCCCAACCCAAGCGGACAAGATATTAATTGTATCCATGTCGGCAATCTTTTTCAGCTCATTGAGTACCGCAGGATACTTCGGCATTTCAGCCAAATTTGCGCCGGGCTTTGCCTCAGCCATAAATTCCTTAAGCACAGTGCTTGTGGAGGCCGTTTTTACAATGGCCTGGTATGTGGCAAGGTATTGGCTCACCTGCCAGGATGCACTAATAGAGCTGGCTTTTACAACTTGTGTGGATTGTTCATACAAGCTTGTTTTTAATTTACCGGAAACCGCAAAAATAAGGGCTAAAAATAATATCAAGGACGGAACTATGGTAGTAAGAATCATTTTCCTTGCGATACTTTTTGTTATAAATTTCATACCAAACCTCTTCTCTGTTTTTCTCTTTTCTGATTTCCCGCTGAAAAACAAAAGGAACAAAGCCGATGCTCCTTTCTGTTTTTAGGAATCAAAAAACTCTTTTTCTCGGGAGTATTTTAATTGATTGCAGGCTTTTCCCAGCTTATCGTTTTTGCTGACCTCCACCATACACCAAACAAGCGGAATTATATAGTACAAAACTTGCCAAAACCAAAAGCTCATTCAAAAAATGCCTTCACCCCCTACATAGAAATCTCTATTTGCTTTTCAGTGAAACATCCCCGGCAAAACGGAATCTGTACAGCCAAAGAAACCTTTTTCCCTAGCCATGGCTCATTGACATAAACAACTTAAAAAGATATATGGATAAACTTATCACAATTAAAATTATTAATCAATTCTATGGATAGGAAAAATTTCTTTATCTTACATTTTCAGTCAATTTCATAATTTGCTTGACATCTTTATTGAAGCTATGCATAAATCTATCAAATTAAATTTAAAATCGCGTAATTTCAATTGGTAATAATGCTATAATACATAATAAAAAAATCAAATTATATGTAAATTATATTTTAAATCCCCCTTTTGTAATTGCAAAATCATTACATTTTTTATATTTCCGGCTCCATTTTATCAAAAAAAATATACAAAATAGAAAAATATCGCAGCGATAGTTATTTTTGATAAGTGCTCCTATTTTCACTGAAATTTCCTTTTGTATATTAAAAATCTAAATTATAAAGAAACCTTCCACAAAAATCAAAACTCTATGAAAATTTATTTGCATAAACCAAATTTTATTATATAATAAAACGATCGTAAAACAGCATTAGGTTCGTACCTTGCAGGACAAACTACAAAAGGCAAAGCAATGATAAGACTATACGCAAGGAATACGGCCGCAATGGACCGGAAAATACCGAAAATACCAATTTTCTTTGCTTCACAAAAGGGGGTGATTCAGTGCAAGGAATACTTGTTGGGCTCTGCTCATTTTTGCTGATTGGACTCTTTCATCCCATTGTAATTAAAGCAGAATACTATTTTACCAAGGGCATTTATCCTATATTTATTCTAGCAGGCATTCTTTGCCTAATAGCGGCTTTATATGTACATAGCCAATTCTTTTCTTCTTTACTGGGTGTTGGAGGATTTTCATGCTTCTGGAGCATAAAAGAGCTTTTCGAGCAGGAAAAAAGAGTCGAAAAAGGGTGGTTTCCCAGGAATTCAAAGCGAAAATAAATGAAAACTATAGCTGTATTTAGAAAATCACCTCCCATGCATCAGACAAGAAAAGTAATTTCTTCTTTTATGTACTCCCGCCCGCACAAAGGCTGGAGCAATACAAAAGCAGTGCCTCATGATGGCTGTGGAAAAGCTAAGAACCGCCGTAGGATTTTATATCCTGCAGCGGTTCTTAGAAGGTGAAAATTTCATCATAAACACAGGTGTACACACACCGTTTTTCCATTTATAAATAACATCATTGTTGATACATCAAAACTGCCGTCGTACAACCACATACGAATTTATTGTGCAATAAAAATTACCACCGAATCGGCTTTCCTACTTTTTTCCACTGTCTGAATTCTGCAGCAGCAGTAAACAATGCATCTGTGGAAGAATTCAGGCCTGTCTCGAAAGAATCCTGTATTACGCCGATAATAAAGCCCACACCTACTACCTGCATTGCAATATCATTGGAAATACCAAATAAGGAGCAAGCCAGAGGAATCAGCAATAAGGAACCCCCGGCAACACCGGATGCACCACAAGCAGAAATAGCGGCTATGATACTTAATACAATTGCAGTGGGAATATCAACGGTATAGCCTAATGTATTTACTGTTGCCAGTGTCATAACAGTGATGGTAATTGCGGCTCCCGCCATGTTAATGGTTGCTCCCAGAGGGATAGAAACAGAATAATTATCTTCATCCAAGCCCAAGGATTCGCAAAGCGCCATGTTTACAGGAATATTGGCAGCTGAGCTACGGGTAAAGAACGCTGTAATAAAGCTGTCTTTCAGACATTTAAATACCAATGGATAGGGATTTTGCTTGATATTTAAAAATACAATAATCGGGTTTACAATTAATGCAATGACGATCATACACCCTACCAATAAAATCAAAAGCTTTCCGTAGTCTTTAAAAATTCCCAGACCACTTGTAGAAACCGTTGTAAATACAAGGCCTAAAATACCGAAGGGTGCAAAGCTGATAACCCATCTCACTGCTTGAGAAACACCATCCGCAAAATTGCCCAACATTGTTTTTGTTGTATCTGCAGAATGCTTCAAAGCTAAACCAAAAACAACAGCCCAAGCCAAAATACCAATATAATTTGCCGTTGAGATGGATGTAATGGGGTTTTGAACCACGTTCAAAAGCAAAGTTTTGATTACCTCTCCAACGCCCTCCGGAGGGGTACCGCTCTGAACTGCATCCGGCAAGGTTAAGGATACGGGGAATAAGAAGCTTGCAATAACAGCTACAACCGCTGCTGCAAATGTACCAATTAAATATAAAACAATTACGGAGCCCATATTTGTTTTTGAACCCTCTTTATGCTGGGCTAAAGAGCTCATTACCAGAAAGAACACCAGAACCGGCGCAACACCCTTTAATGCGCCAACAAATAAATCTCCTAAAATACCGATGACTGCCACGGAAGGGATAACCGTACCAAGAATGGCACCGATAATCAAACCTGTTATAATACGCTTTACTAGGCTGATAGAATTCCATTTTTGAAATAAACTATTCATCTCATCATTCTCCTATTTTTTTAATATTATTATGCCAGTAACTATGGTTGTACAAACGCAAAACGAAATTAGCAATGACCAAACACCTTTTCACACAGTTTTTTACCCGTTGGCGTTGCCGCCAGGCCGCCCTCTGCAGTTTCTCTTAATGCGGGAGACATGGCGTCTCCAATTTTTTTCATAGCATAAATCACTTCATCCGCGGGAATTGCACTTTCTATGCCCGCCAAAGCCAATTCTGCCGCCACAAAGGCATTTGCAACCCCCATGGCATTTCTCTTGATGCAGGGAATTTCAACCAAGCCCGCAACGGGATCGCACACCAGGCCCAAAATATTTTTCAAGGCAATGGCACAGGCGTGCTCACTTTGTTTGGGTGAACCGCCGCAAAGCTCAACCAAGGCTGCCGCCGCCATGGCACTTGCAGCACCGCATTCCGCCTGACAGCCCCCTTCCGCACCGGCGATGCTTGCTTTATTGGCAATGACCAAGCCCACTGCAGATGCCGTGAACAAAGAAAGTGCCACCTTCTCATAAGGAATATTTTTATCCTCTGCAATGGTCAGCAAGGCCGCAGGCAAAATGCCGCAGCTTCCTGCGGTAGGCGCCGCCACAATTTTACCCATGCACGCATTTGTTTGGGAAACAGCAAGGGCTTTCACCATTGCACTCCCAAAAATCTTACCGCAAATATTTTTATCCGCCTTTACAGCCTCATTCATTTTATAAGCATCTCCGCCCGTAAGGCCGCTGGCAGAACGCTTTTCTGCGTCCAAGCCGTTTTCCACAGAGTCACGCATCACCGTCAAGGCTCGCTCCATGTTCTCCAACAGCGCAGCCTCCTCGGTTTCTGCCGTCTCAGCCTGATCTTTTAAAATCAGCCTGCATAAAGGCATATTCTGCTCCTCCGCTTGAACTACCAAAGCTGACAAAGAATCATATTTCATCTATAAACCCCTTTTCCAGATATGTTATATCCACGATATGGTATATCACAATCAACATAAACTTAAGCATTGCTGTTCCAAAGCAATATTTCACCGAAAATATCCGAACCATGCACCCAAGCTCATTGTTAAATGCTCCTTGCAGAAACTTGCATTCCAGAAATCGGTGCAGGCTAAATGGCCTTTAAAATTGTGGAGGCCAGTATATGGGGCTGCTGCAAAATAACCCCATTGATAGACGCATCAATGTTGCCATCAATTTCTATGGTCATAACCGCAACACCGCCCTTGTGATCTCTGCATAATGAAAAACCATGAATATTCACACTGTGCTCGGCAAGAATTCTTGTTACGACAGCAATCATCCCCGGAACATCCTCATGGGGAATCACCAACGTGTCTGACTTGCCCGTAATGGAAACAATGGTTCCATTAATTTTATTGATAACAATGTTTCCGCCCCCAATGGAAGCCCCTTGTACCACAATTTCCTTTCCGTCGGCTGCTTTTAAAACAATTTCCGCCGTGTTTGGATGGGCACCGTCAATTTCCGTCTCTTCAAAGGTGTACTCCAACCCTTCTTCCTTTGCAATCTCCAGACTTCTGCGAATTCGCTCATCATCGGTTTCCATACCTAAAATACCGGCAACAATTGCCTTGTCGGTGCCATGTCCTTTATAAGTTTTAGCAAAGGACCCGCTAAAGCGTATTAAGGCAGAACTCGGTGTCTCACCCAGAATAGAACGAGCATACTTTCCAATACGAACCGCACCAGCCGTATGTGAGCTAGACGGTCCAATCATAATAGGGCCAATAATATCGAACACCTGCAACAAGCTTACTCCCCCTTTCAAATCCAACTGCATACTTTACGAAAAATATGAAATGAACTTTTTAATTGTCCTCGCAAAGCAATTATATATGAACTTTTTTGTCAAAGTCAATAGAAAAACCCAAAAAAGTTTGTGTACGACGGACATTTTTTTCTAAGTTCGTACATTTGTTTTTATATGGCGCACATTTACAAAAACATTCGCCAAAAAAGTGAGTTTTTCATTATTTTGTTAATTTATTATGCCTATTCCCTTTTCTTTTTTTAGAATATTTTGTTGTATCTTTATTATTGCTGCATATGCACCGAAAGAATTCTTCTTCTTCAAATTTTTCCCAATTCTTTTCAAAGCCATACATTTGTTTCAAAAGTGATTCTAAAAATACAGTATTCAATTTTTCAATAGGTTCCAACGCTGTTTCTTGGAAGAAGTTTTTTATGATAGACGATAAAAAAGAGTGGTTCAGAATACACCGAACCACTCCCATCAAATTCTGTCTTTTCTATAAAACGTTTTTCAACCAAGGTTTGTTTTTTACATATAACCGCCCATGCCCGGATCCGGCATAGCCGCAGGTGTCTTAGAAGGCAGCTCTGCTACCACGGCTTCCGTTGTCAGGAAGGAAGACGCAACGGAGGTTGCATTTTGCAATGCACTTCTTGTTACCTTGGCAGGGTCAAGAATACCCGCCTCAACCATTTCAACATACTCTTCTGTTAATGCATTAAAGCCAACGCCTTCTGCCATTTCTTTTACTTTATTCACAACAACAGAGCCTTCCAAGCCTGCATTTTCTACAATCTGGCGCAAAGGTGCTTCCAACGCCTTGATCACAATGGCTGCGCCGGTTTTTTCGTCACCCACAAGGGCTTCGCACGCCGCTTTCACCCGGTCAATAACGTGCACAAAAGCTGTGCCGCCTCCGGCAACAATGCCTTCCTCAACCGCCGCTCTTGTAGCCGCCAAAGCATCCTCCATACGCAGCTTCTTTTCCTTCATTTCTGTTTCTGTTGCGGCGCCTACCTTAATCACTGCCACACCGCCGCTAAGTTTTGCCAGTCTTTCCTGCAATTTTTCTCTGTCAAATTCAGAATCCGTTTCCTCAATTGCTTTTCTGATCTGATAAATACGGCCTTCAATTTCTTCCTTAGCACCTGCGCCGTCAGCAATGATGGTCAGTTCTTTTTCAACACGAACAGTTTTCGCGCGGCCCAACATATCCAATGTGGTTTCCTTCAAATCCAAACCGATTTCCTCGGAAATCACCTGTGCCCCTGTCAGTGCAGCAATATCCGCCAACTGTGCTTTTCTTCTTTCCCCATAACCGGGTGCTTTCACGGCAACACAGGTAAAGGTGCCTCTTAATTTATTTACAACCAGGGTTGCAAGGGCTTCACCCTCAACATCGTCTGCAATCAATAAGAGTTTACCATTGGACTGCATAATCTGCTCTAGAACGGGAACCAATTCCTGAATGTTGGAAATCTTTTTATCTGTAACCAGAATATAAGGATCCTCCAAAATAGCAACCATTTTTTCCATATCTGTGGACATATAAGAAGAAAGATAGCCCTTATCAAACTGCATACCTTCCACCAAATCCAGCTCTGTTTTCATGGTTTTGGACTCTTCCACCGTAATCACGCCATCGTTTGTAACCTTTTCCATGGCATCGGCAACCATCTCACCAACCTCATCGTCCCCTGCGGAAATTGCCGCAACGTTGGAAATATGTTTTTTGGTGGTAACCGCCTGGCTTAATTTCTTGATTTCCTCCACAGCCACTTCTGTTGCCTTCTGCATACCTTTTCTTAAAATAATTGCATTAGCCCCTGCTGCAATATTCTTCAAGCCCTCTTGAATCATTGCCTGTGCCAAAACCGTTGCGGTTGTGGTGCCATCGCCGGCAACGTCATTTGTTTGTGTTGCAACCTCTTTTACCAGCTGTGCGCCCATGTTTTCATAAGGATCTTCCAACTCAATATCCTTTGCAATGGTTACACCGTCATTTGTAATCAAGGGAGATGTAAACTTACGATCTAAAACAACATTACGCCCCTTAGGACCCAATGTGACCTTTACGGTATTTGCCAGTTTATCCACACCGGCAGCCATCAAGCTTCTAGCATCTGTGCTATATTTAATTTCTTTTGCCATATCTCAAACGCCTCCTTAAATCAGTCTTTTACAATTGCCAAAATATCATTTTGCTTCATCACCAAATACTCTTCGCCATCAAATTTGATTTCCATGGCACCATATCTGGAAAAAATAACATGATCGCCTTCTTTTAAAACCATTTCCACTTTTGTATCCCCTACCATACCTCCGGGACCAACGGCAACCACAATGGCTTCCTGCGGTTTTTCTTTTGACTGAGATGTCAAAATCAAGCCTGATTTTGTGGTTTCCTCTGCCTCTAACTGCTTTAATACTACCTTATCTCCTAATGGTGAAAGTTTCATAAAACGACCTCCTTATTTCTATATTGTTAGCACTCAATTTAGCCGAGTGCTGATTTCTGTTATTATATTAGCATTTTTTCAAGATTATTCAAATATTATTTTACATCATTTTTGCATCAAATCACTTATATTCCGGTGAATTTTTCTAAAAAAAAGGTTTTATCTCATTTTTTCTAAGAAATACTCTATTTTCCTTTGAATTTCCTATCAATTTAAAACTCGCTTTTTATATAAACCCCCGACGCAAAACTACACTCCATGATTCCCGTTCAAAGAATGCTAAAAAATGCCCTTTAGGCCCTAGCCTTTGGGGAATGCAAAAGGTATCCTAAAAATAAGGACAAGCCTTTGCCCAAATCCTTGTAGCTGCCTAAAGGGAGTTCTTTATTCCTTCTTCATTTTATCTATATCAGAAACTACGGAAAGCGCCGCAATTAAGCCCTCGCCCACTGCCTTTGCAATTTGATACGGCGCACCGGTGCAATCACCCGCTGCATAAACAAAGGGTAAATTTGTAGCCATACGACGGTCTACCTCAATATTTTTTCCATCTGTCTTTAATCCGTAAATTAAGCTGTCCGGCGGCAATGTATCTTTTGCAAAGAAAATGCCATCACAGGGAATCTCTTCCTTGTCTGTCACAAGGGCAGTCAATTTGTCTCCGGTACCTTTTACGGCCATTGGCTTTGCAGACAAAACTCCAACAGAATTCTTAAGGTTTGTGATGGTTTTATGCAGAGGAATATACAGCACCTCTTTACAAATATCCGCCAAGAAATTTGCCTCTGCTTCCCCCTCTTCATTTTCGCTGACAACCACCACTTTTTTGTCTTTATAAAGCATACCGTCGCAGGTAGCGCAATAGCTGACACCCTTGCCCAGATACTCCATTTCACCGGCAATACCCTTGCTTTTGCTTAACCCTGTTGCCAAAATAACCGCTTTTGCTTCTATAAAATTATTTTCCGCATTAATCATATAATGCTCTCCCATATTCAAAATCTGGGTAACACGGCACTCTTGGAATTCCACGTCTTTTTTCACTGCATGAGTATAAAATTGGTTTAACAATTCCTCGCCGTTCACCTCGGGAATTCCCAAATAATTATCCACTTTTTCAGCCGCAAACAATAAAGAGCTGTCTAGGCTTCTGCCAAAAACACATACGGTTTTATTTCTCTGACGGCAGTTGAGTGCTGCTGAAAGTGCCGCTGGCCCGCCGCCTATAATTGCAACATCAAGCATAAGATAACCTCCTACTTTCTTTTCTATTATTTACTATTCTTCTATTTCTCATTCCCGGCATACCGAAAAAAGAAAGAAATCTATGTAAAATTTGAATCACTCTATTTTTACATAGAAACGTTCCTGGCCCTCACAAGAAACACAGACCGCTTTTCCCTACAAAAGTTTCCAATCCCTTCCGTAGTGTATTATACCATATCTTTCTTTTTTTGTCAGTCACTTTGATACAGGATACGTTATCCAGAGCAATTTATTCTGTAAATTCTTTTTGATCCACGACAAAAACAGGCACTTACCATGGGCATTGATAAAATCAAATTTTTTATGGCTTGTGCCTGTATTGATATCATTTACTTTAAAGAATTATTTTCCCTTCTCCGCCGCTCTGCGCTCAATGATTTTTTTCTGAATTTCTGCGGGAACCTCTTCATAGCGTTCAAAGAAGTGCTTGTATTCTCCCCGGCTTTGGGTCAAGGAACGTAAATCTGTAGCATATTTTTGCATTTCCAATGTGGGAACCTCGGCAATAATGCACTTCTTGCTGCCTACGGCGTCCATGCTCAAAATGCGTCCTCTCCGCTTATTAATGTCTCCCATAATATCCCCCATATATTTCTCGGGAATCAACACTTCAATATGCTCAATGGGCTCCAGTAAGGTAGGTTTCGCCTGAGGAACGCCTTCCTTGAAGGCAACGGAGGTTGCCATTTTAAACGCCATTTCCGAAGAATCCACAGGATGATAAGAACCATCCACCAAGGTTGCTTTTAAACCAACCACAGGATACCCTGCCAAAACGCCGCTTAAAACGCATTCCTGCAGCCCTTTTTCCACTGCGGGGAAATATTGCTTCGGTACGGAGCCGCCAAAAATCTTTTCTACAAATTCAAAAGGTTTGGACAGATCGCCGCTTGGTTCAAATTCCATAACAATATCCCCAAACTGTCCGTGTCCGCCGGATTGTTTCTTATACCGCCCTCTGACGGAGGATTTTCCTTTCACAGTTTCTCTGAAGGGAATGATTGGATCAAGCAGTTCCACCTCAATCTTATATTTCGTTTTTAATTTATTTACCATGACATCCAACTGCTGTTCGCCAATGCCGGAGATAACCGTTTGCTTTGTTTCTTTGTTTACTTCCATTTTAATGGTGGGGTCTTCCTCTCTGATTTTTGACAATGCAACAGAAAGCTTATCCTCATCCCCCTTGCCCTTTGGCTGGATGGCCATGGAAAGCACAGAACTTGGCAGGGGCAGCTTTGGCAGAAGAATCGGATGCTCCTTCGTCGCCAGAGTATCCTGGGTTGAGGTATTGGAGAGCTTCGCCAATGCACCAATATCCCCCGTATGCAATTCATTGACCTCAATTTGCTCCTTCCCTTTGACAATATAAAGATGGCCTACCTTTTCCATGGTATCCTTTTCCACATTATAAACACTCATGGTATTGTCCAGTCTCCCGCTCATCACTCTAAACAGGTTTAGGCGCCCAATATAGGGGTCAGAAATTGTTTTGAATACAAAGGCGGAAAAATTGTTGTCCTCGCCGCTGCACAGCACGGTGTCTGTGCCATCAATAAACGCATGGAAATTTTTCCTTGCTTCCATGGCGGGAGGGGTAAATCTTACAATGGTATTCATCAATAATTTTACACCATAGCCTAAGGTTGCCGAGCCGCACATGACCGGTGCAATGCTGCGGTTTTTAATCCCCTCAAGCAATCCGTCATAGATTTCTTCCTCTGTCAATTCTATATCATTAAAGAACTTCTCCATCAGCTCTTCGCTGCTTTCTGCGGCAACCTCCACCAGCATGGAACGGAGAACCTCTACTTCGTCAATTTTATCTTCCGGCATATCACAAGGCTGTAATTTGCCATCCACTTTTTTTCTTGCATCTTTTTTAATTAAATTAATAAAACCGATAAATTTGCCCTCTTCATCATTAAAAGGGATTTGCAAGGGTGCAACGGCTTTCCCAAAATTACTCCTCAAATCTGCCAGGGTCTTTTCAAAATTCGCATTTTCATCGTCCATTTGGTTCACAAAGAAAAATTTCGGAAGATGCAGCTCTTCTGCGTATTCCCAAGCCTTTTCCGTCCCTACCTCTACGCCGGATTTAGCCGAAACCAAAATTAAGGCTGTATCCGCAACGCTCATTGCCATTTTTGCTTCCGAAATAAAGTCAAAATATCCCGGTGTATCTAGGAAGTTGATTTTTGTATCCTGCCACGCAACGGGCAGTACGGATGTGTTGATTGATACCTTACGACGAATTTCTTCTGCTTCATAGTCACTAACGGTATTGCCCTCATCAACCTTTCCGAAGCGCTTTGTTGCGCCGGAATAGAAGAGAGCCGCTTCGGCATATGTTGTCTTACCGGAACCGCTGTGACCCAATAGAACTACGTTTCTAACTCTGTCTGCAGTGTAATTTTTCATAATACCAACCTCCTGATTCAATTTTATTTGGCAAATCGCCCAGTGTATTGCTATGTATACAAAATATCGTTTTTCAACAACATTTACATATATAATTTTCTTCACTTGTACCGATTTTCCTTCAAATTCCATAGAGAAAAATAATATTTAGTATATAGTACCAAAAAACTTCTTATACTTTGTTTCATTTTTCACGTATATCTTGTCAAATTTTGAAGAAAAAACAGGATTTCCTCCTTCCGTCCTTTGAAAAACGAAACGTGTTCTTTCATAAAATTTGGTTTTTTCCCATTCTATATGAAACTTATGCTATTTCCCCACTGTCAAAGACTTCCCTACATGATCAATATTTTTATTGCTGGCCTTATTTAACAGCTCCGGAAATATAGAAGAGTGCAAGAAAACAGGCCTATCCCACCTGCGATTCTATATTCCAATCAACGGCTTTATTTTGCAACGTCCAAAGCCTATGATAAAGGCCCTTCTTTCCCATCAGCTCCTCATGGGCCCCTTTTTCATGGATACCCCCCTTTACAACTAAAATCTGGTGGACCCTCTGAATGATTTCTAGGCGATGGGCAATCATCACCACTGTTCGCCCCTTCACAAGCTGTCCAATGGCTCGCTGAATCAGCACCTCGTTGCGTGCATCCAATCTGGCGGTGGGCTCATCCAAAAGCAACAGCGGTGCGTCCTTGAGCATCGCCCGGGCAATAGAAATTCGCTGTTTCTCACCGCCGGGCTGAATCAACAGAAGCTCATCTCGGGGTTTAAGCAGCTTAACGGCATCCGATTTATGAGTATGTAAAGCGAGTGCGTATGCAAAAAGCCATTGAACTTTTAATGGAAAGCGATATGCCGGTTTTGGAAGTTGCAAGAAGTGTGGGTTATTGCGGCAACAGACATTTTTATGAGGCCTTCCGCCAAGTATACGGAACAACCCCAGGAAAGCTGCGCAAAGCCACCCACTCCATAGAATAACCTCTCATTCTGCATCATATTCCCCGCAAAAAAGGGGGTCATGCCCGAAAAATAAAGCACCCCACTTATTCATTTCAGCATAACATACTGTTTGAATAATTGGGGTACTTTATCCTTGGTGTTTTTTTCGCCGGTAACACATACCGGCGAATTTTCCTATATTTTATTCCTCTTCAGCCTCTCCGTGATGTAATTCATCCACATCATTTACAGGGGGCTTTAATCCTTTGATTTCGATGCCATTTTGCTGTGCATAATCCCACAAAGCCGCATGAATGGCTTCTTCTGCAAGACAGGAGCAATGCACCTTTACCGGCGGCAAGCCATCTAAGGCCTCCATAACGGCTCTATTTGTTACTTCCAACGCCTCTTGCACAGTCTTTCCCTTTACTAGCTCCGTTGCCATCGAGCTTGTTGCTACGGCAGCACCACAGCCAAAGGTTTTAAACTTTGCATCCTGAATACGTCCGTCCTCTATTTTTAAATAAACCTTCATGATGTCGCCGCACTTCATATTACCCACTTGGCCAATACCGCTTGCGTCTTCAATCACACCAACATTTCTGGGGTTCATAAAATGATCCATTACCTTTTCGCTGTATTCCATGGTTTTCTCCTCCTTCGTTCCTTACTTTATGCCTTCTTATTTGCAATTTCCTCATACAATGGAGACATATCTCTTAATCTTTGCACAATTCCCGGCAGCTTATCCAAAATAAACTGAACCTCTTCCTCTGTATTATTACGATCCAGTGTCAATCTTAAAGAGCCATGGGCAATTTCATGAGGCAGACCAATGGCCATTAAAACATGAGAGGGATCTAATGAACCAGAGGTACAAGCCGATCCACTGGAAGCCGCAACGCCCACAGCATCCAATAAAAGCAGTAAGGACTCCCCTTCAATATAGGTAAAGGATATATTGCAGTTCCCCGGCAGTCTTTCGGTAGGATGCCCATTCAAACGGCTGAAGGGAACGGTTTCCAAAATACCATGAATCAATTTGTCTCTCAAATGAACCAATCTTTTGGTTTCAACTTCCATTTCTGATACTGCCAACTCAACAGCCAAGCCCAAGCCAACAATTCCCGGAATATTTTCCGTGCCGGCACGTTTTCTTTTTTCCTGGGCACCGCCGTGAATTAACGGCTGAATCGGGACGCCCTTACGGATATAGATGGCGCCGATTCCTTTTGGCGCACCCAGCTTATGGCCGCTCATAGAAAGCATATCAATATTCATTTCTGTCACATCGATGGGAACGTGGCCAACCGCCTGCACCGCATCCGTATGGAACAGAATGCCCTTTTCATGGGCCAATTTTCCAATTTCTGCGATAGGCTGAATGGTACCGATTTCATTGTTCGCAAACATAATAGAAATTAAAATGGTATCGGGACGAATGCTTTTTTCAAGCTCCTCCAACTTAATTTTTCCAAATTCATCCACAGGCAAATAAGTTACTTCATAGCCATGCTTCTCTAAATATTCACAAGTATGCAAAATTGCATGATGTTCAATTTTTGTGGTAATAATGTGCTTGCCTTTTTTCCCAAGAGACTCGGCAATGCTTCTTAAGGCCATATTGTCACTCTCGGAACCGCCGGCGGTGAAATAAATCTCTTCCGGTTTCGCACCAATGCCCTTTGCCACTTGTCCTCTTGCCTTTTCCATAGCTTTTTTGCTTTCCTTGGCGATGCTGTACACGCTGGACGCATTGCCATAAAATTCTTTAAAGTAAGGAAGAACGGCATTGAAAACCTCATCCCTTACCGGTGTTGTTGCAGCATTATCCATATATATTTTCGTTGCCATATAAATGCTCCTCTCGGCTTCTTTTTATATCATAGTAAACCTATATGATTTGTGTGATTTAAAAATATCATTTTTTTCTAGACTTGTCAATACCTTCTGCGTTTTTTTTGACATAAGACGCAAATAATATTATTAGCTCTCTATCATTTCATAAAGCATGGTTTTTTTTTACTTTTTTCGATTTTTTTTCCGTTTTTATGATTATATCTTTCGCGCAACCCCTTTTCAATCTATAATTGTTCTATAAAAATATGCTCTCTAACTATAACGAGGTGTCTCTATGGAATTTCACGAAAGGCTTAAACAGCTTCGAAAAGAAAAAAAAATGACGCAGGCGGCATTGGCAAAAAATCTGACTTATGGCGCTACCGCTATTTCAAATTATGAATCAGGTCACAATCAGCCTTCCATTTCCGATCTAAAAAAAATCGCATCCATTTTTAATGTTTCTTTGGATTATCTGCTGGGTGTCAATGAAATACGTCGGCCCTATGAGCCTGACAAAAAATCAGATGATTATGAAATTCTGATTGAATATTTTAGCAAGCTGGATGACCGGGGCAAAAAGGAGTTACTATTATATATTCAATGGCTTTCCAGCCGCTCAGAGGATGCTTTCTCAGATCCTTATGCCAATGATACTACTTTTCAGAATTCTTCCCTGCAGGTGGCGCAAAAACCAGAAGAATTCAAACTATAATATACTATAGCCAAACGGCACAATTTGTACCAGAAGTGTGCCGTTTTTTTGTGCCTCCCTAAGCTACTAAAGATTTTTTACTTCCCGCAGCTCCTTGGCAGCTGCCAAGGTAGCCTCTGTTACCGCGGTACTGCCCATCAAACGGGCCACCTCCCGTATGGAGGCCTCTTCCCCCAAGCTGCTTACCACTGTCAGGGTTTGATCGTCTCTTGTTTTCTTCTCGATTAAAAAATGCTTGTCCGCCATGGCGGCAATCTGCGGTAAATGGGTAATGCAAAGAATTTGTCTCTTTTCGCCAATCAGGCTCATCTTTTTCCCCACCTTCGCGGCAGTTCTTCCGCTGACCCCTGTATCAATTTCATCAAAGATGAAGGTTTCAATCTCATCTGCATCCACCAAAACAGCTTTTAGTGCCAACATAACACGGCTCATTTCACCGCCGGAAGCAATTTTAGAAAGGGGCTTCAATGCTTCCCCTTTGTTGGGGGAGATCATAAACTCAACCTTATCCTTCCCCAAATGATTCCATTCCTCCCGGGGGGTTACCCGAATGGAAAATTTTGCATTTTTCATTTCCATGTCCTTGAGGGAGTCTTCAATTTGCCCTGCAATCCGCTCCGCCGCTTCCTGACGAAGGGCAGTCAATTTTTCCGCTCCTTCTTCCAACCGCTGCTGCACCTGCCCTCGTTCTGTATTCAGTTGGATGACTCGCCCTTGGCTATCCGAGAAAAACTCCAATTCCTGGGAAATATTCCGATAAAACTCCAAAACTGCTTCTACACTGCCGCCGTATTTGCGTTTCATTTTATAAATTGTTTGCAGCCGTTCCTCCACAAACTCCAATTCAGCAGGGTCTTCCTCCAAATTTTGGGCATAACGCTTTACCTCTCTTGAAATATCCTCCAACCCCACATAAATGCCTTCCAAGCTCGCAGCATAGCCCTCCAGTGCAGGGTCTAAGCCTGCACACTCCTTTAGATTTTCCACAGCAATGCTTACACTGTCACAAGCCGATTGCATCTCATCTGTGCCGTCATATAAAAGCGCGGTGCTTTCTATTGTTAAGCGAATCAAACGCTCCATATGCGTCAAACGCTTCTTTTTCTCAGTCAGTTCTTCTTCTTCTTCGCCGGCAACCAGCGCAGCAGCTTCAATTTCTTCTTTCTGGAAGGTCAAAATATCCAACCTTTGTTCTCTTTGGGCTTCATCTCCCAGAAGCTCCGCAAGCTGGCGGTCAATTTCTTTTCTATGTTCATAGTTTTTTTGGTATGCCTCTATCACTTCATGAAATTCGCCGGTACAAAATCTATCTAATAGACGAATATGCTTTGATGGGTTTAAAAGAGATTGATGCTCATGCTGCCCGTAAATATCAATTAAATCCGCCGCAAGCTCCCGCAGCATACTTACTGTAACCATGCTCCCATTGATACGACAAACGGACTTCCCTGCATCATTTAAGGTGCGGGTGATCAATACACTCCCATCCTCCTCCGGCGCTATGCCGCTATCCGCGAGCTTCTCCCCAAAGCCGCCCTCTTTTATTGAGAACAATGCCTCCACCAAGGCCATTTTTTGCCCTCTGCGCAAAAAATCCTTTCCCATTCTTCCGCCCAGTGCAAATTGAAGAGAGTCGATTAACATGGATTTCCCGGCACCTGTTTCTCCCGTTAGAATGTTGAGCCCATGGCCAAAAGAAACCTGGCATTCCTCAATTAATGCAACATTTTTAATATGCAGATTTTCCAGCATAGCATTCCCTCCTATCGGAATTTATGCACTATGAATGATACGATACAATTTTTCAATGATGACTGCCGCTTGGTTGTGGGTACGTACAACGCAGAACACCGTGTCATCCCCGGCAATGGTGCCAAGGATTTCAGAATTTTGCATATTATCCAAGGCAACGGCAACGGCCATCCCCATACCCTCCAAGGTCTTAATTACAATCATATTCTGGGCATAATCCATCTTCACCACTGCTTCTTTAAACACCCGCGTAAGCCTTTCCGTAATTTCTGTGTCATTTCCGGAAATGACCGCATATTTCTGCCGTCCTTTTTCCGTAGCTATTTTGGTCAGCTTCATTTCCCGAATATCTCTGGAAACCGTTGCCTGTGTAACCATAAACCCTTCATCACAAAGCCTTTGGGCTAATTCATCCTGTGTTTCAATATCATAATTCTCAATTAATTCAAGAATCTTTGCGTGTCTGGCAATTTTCATGGCTCGTGCCTCCTTTTTTTCTGTGTCTTTTTTATCTTGATAGCTTATGACGCAAAACATCGTAAAAGTTCTGTGGATTTGTCTTTAAAATTGTTGTAAACTCTTTTGCTCTGCGAATTTGCACCACATTTTTCCCCGTCAGGCTCCAATTCTCCTGTCCGTCTGCGCTAATGGTAAAGGCCGTATCCTCCCTCGGATTCACTTCTACCGTAACCACATCGTCTGCCGCAACCACAATAGATCGGCTGGTTAAGGTGTGGGGGGCAATAGGTGTAACCGCAATAATTTGGGCATCCGCCTTCAAAACAGGCCCGCCTGCCGATAAATTATAGGCAGTGGAACCCGTAGGGGTACAAATGATGACCCCATCCGCCCGCAGGGTATCTACGTATTCATCATTTACAAATATGTTGAATTCTAAAATTTTGTAAAGAATTCCTCTTGTGATGCAAATATCGTTCAAGGCAATAATGCCGTTTATGCGCCCCTCATCTGTCACAATTGAGGTTTGCAGCATCATCCGCTTTTCCTTTTTATACGCGCCCTTCAGCACCTTATCAATGGCGTATTCCGCTCTGTTTTTTTCTTCCGCCGTCAAAAAACCCAGTGTGCCTAAATTAACCCCTAATATTGGCGTATTATATTGGCTGGCCCTTCTGCCAACGCCCAGCAAGGTTCCGTCTCCGCCCAAGGAAATGATAAAATCCGAATGCTGATAGATTTCATCTTCTTTTCTGGCATACAAATCCAGCCCCGCAAGCTCGGCAACCTTTTCAGATAATTGGGGAATGCAGCCCTTCTCTAATAAATACCTTGTTAATCGCTTGGTTACTGACAAATCTCTATCCTTATCAATATTGGGAATTAATCCGACTTTTTCCATAGGCTTTGCAATTTCCGATTAAAGCATTTCATGAGATTTGCCCACAATTTCTTTAATCAGGAAATAAACCTCCTCTCTTGTCTTCCTCTGCTGTTTTTTATCTAAATAGATTAAGTATTCAATATTTCCCTCCGGCCCCTTGATGGGCGAGAAATTCAGGCCCAGAATGCCAATATCATGCTGGAATGCATACTCCGCAATGGCCTCGATCACTTCCTTATGCACCTCAATATCCCGCACAACGCCTTTTTTCCCCACTTTTTCACGGCCGGCTTCAAATTGGGGTTTGATCAGGCATACGAGCCTGCCACCGTCCTTCATAATATTCAGCACTGCCGGCAAAACCTTTGTTAAAGAGATGAAAGAAACATCAATAGAAGCAAAATCCGCCGCCTCCGGTACTTCAGCTTGGGTAATGTAACGGACGTTTGTTTTTTCCAGGCATACAACCCGCGGATCATTGCGAAGCTTCCATGCAAACTGACCATACCCCACATCAATGGCATACACCTTGGAGGCGCCGTTTTGCAGCATACAATCGGTAAAGCCACCAGTGGAAGCGCCGATGTCCAAGCAAATCTTTCCCTCCAAAGAGAGATCAAACACCTCCATGGCCTTTTCCAGCTTATAGCCGCCGCGGCTTACATATTTCATTTGCGGCGCCCGCACCTCGATGTTTGCCCCCACGGGAATCTTTGTGCCGGCCTTCTCCTCTTTCATGCCGTCAACATAAACATTGCCTGCCATAATATATGCCTTTGCCAGCTCCCGAGAGGCGGCTAAACTTTTTTCTACCAGCAAGACATCCAGCCTTTCCTTATCTGCCATAGCTTTCTCCTATTTTTTCTTTCATCTTCCGATATATACCATCCGCGTCTAAACCATAGCGGTCAAATAATTGGGCTTGTGTCCCTTGTTCAATAAATTTATCGGGGAAGGCCAAATTGATCACTGTATTTCCATAGCCATGGTCGCTGTAAAATTCCAAAACCCTTGAACCAAAGCCGCCTTTGCGCAAATTATCCTCCACCGTAAAAATCAGCGGACATTCTGCTGCAAGCTCCTGCAATAATGCCTCATCCAAAGGGGAAATAAAGCGCATATTCACAAGCATGGGTGCCAGCAAGCCCTCTGCAGTCAAGGCATCGCAAGCCTCCTTTGCCACAGAAAGCATATGTCCCTCTGCTAAAATTGCTACGTTCTTGCCTTTTTGGATAACCTCTGCTTTTCCATATTGTATTGGCGCCGTATGCGCGCCAAATGCCGTCTCCGCCGTTCCCCTTGGATAACGCACGGCAACGGGCCCCGGACATACATTTACTGCGTACTCCAGCATTTCTTCCAGCTCCCACGCATTTTTGGGGGAGAGCACCGTCATATTGGGGATATGGGTTAAAAAGGAAAGATCAAACACTCCTTGATGTGTTTCCCCATCGGCACCAACAATGCCCGCCCGGTCAACGGCAAATACAACATGAAGATTTTCCATACAAACATCATGTATGATTTGATCGTACGCTCTTTGCAAGAATGAGGAATACACTGCAAATACAGGCACCATGCCTTGGCTGGCCAAGCCTGCGGCAAATGTTGTTCCATGCTGTTCCGCAATGGCAACATCAAAAAACCGCTCCGGAAAGGCCTCGCTAAACTCTTCAAAGCCCGTGCCGCTGCACATGGCCGCTGTAATTCCCACGATATTGTGATTTTTTTTCCCAAGGGCAACCATTTTTTTACCAAAAACCCCAGACCAGCTGGGGGAAGCACTTTTTCCCAAACCTTTTCCGGTTTTTAGGTCAAACGCACCGACGCCATGAAACGGCCCCGGACTTTTTTCCGCAGGCAGATAGCCTTTGCCCTTGATTGTTTTCACATGAATCAGAATAGGCTCTTTGGAATCCTTCACATTTCTAAAAATTTCAAGCATTTCCTGCAGATTATGGCCATCCACAGGCCCAATATATTTGAATCCAAATTCCTCAAAAACAGCTCCCTCCAGAAACAGAAGCTTTGCACTATCCCGCAGCTTTTCCAAAACCAGATACGTGGCCTTGCCCAGCACGGGAACCATATCCCGAAACTGCTTAAAACTTTCCTTTAGTGTGCGGTAATGGTTACTGGTGCGCAGGCTGTTTAAATGCTTGCTGATTGCACCAACATTATGATCAATGGACATTTGGTTATCATTCAGAATTACAATGAAATTTGTTTTGTCCCGTCCGGCATTATTCAAAGCCTCATACGCAAGGCCGCCGGTCATGGAGCCATCCCCGATGACGGCCAGCACGTTATTCTTTTTTCCCTGCAAATCTCTGGCCTTTGCAATCCCCAAGGCCGCAGAAATAGAGGTTGAGCTATGTCCTGCGGCAAAGGCATCCGCCGGGCTTTCTTGGGGCTTTGGAAAGCCGCTTAAGCCGTCTAGCTGCCGCAGGGTAGAAAACTCTTTTTGTCTGCCTGTCAGTATTTTATGAATATAAGCTTGATGGCCCACATCCCAAACAATTTTATCCTCCGGAAGATTGAATATATACTCTAACGCAACGGTTAGCTCCACAACACCCAGATTGGAGGCCAAATGCCCTCCCGTTTTGCAAACATTTTGCAGCAGAAACTTCCTGATCTCCCCACAAAGAGGTTCAAGCTCCTGTTCCTTCATTTTTTTAATATCTCCGGTGGCTTGGATTTTGTTCAGCAATCCGCCCACAGCTTCACCTGCTCTCTTTCTTTCTACACCCAAAGGCCTACCACAATGCCCAAAAGACTTCCGACAAAAACCTCCAGGGGGGTATGCCCCAAAAGCTCTTTCAACCGCTGCTTATTAGGAACCTCATGCTTCAGTAGCAGCATATTAATAATTTCAGCCTGCTTTCCTGCCGCCCTGCGAATGCCCGCCGCATCATACATCACAACAAAGGCAAAAATTAAAGCAACAGCAAATAAATGTGAAGAGAAACCATTGTATTTCCCCACACTGAAGGCCAGGGCCATCACCAGAGATGTATGAGAGCTTGGCATACCTCCCGTTCCCACAATTCTGGTTGCATCAAATCGTTTGTCTATAATAAGCGTCAAAATTATCTTTGAGCCTTGGGCAATTGCCCAGGAAACAATTGCCGCCCAAAGCGGCACGTTATATGTGATTTCCCTAAATCCCATGCTCCCATCTTCTTTCTTACAGTATCCCTCAAAGGTTAATACGTTCTTTTTGTCAAGTATTGTGTTAAATTCTTTAAAAAGTTTCCTTTCTCTCCGAATTCTTCCCATATGGCTATGGCTTCATTGGAAAGGGTATTTGCAATTTCTTTGGATTTTTCAATGCCATAGAGGGTGACGTAGGTTATTTTTTCATTCTTTTCATCACTATGAATGGGTTTTCCCAATTCCTCCATGGTACTGGTCACATCTAAAATATCGTCTACGATTTGAAACGCAACGCCGATTTTTTCCCCTGCTAAAGCAAATTTTTCCGCCGTTTCTTCTGTTGCACCGCCTAAGAGGGCGCCTGCCTTTAGTGCGGCACGAATCATAGCGGCTGTTTTATGAATATGAATAAACTCCAAGGTATCTGCCGTAAGGGGCTTTCCTTCATAAAAAACATCCGCAACCTGCCCAATGAGCATACCATGAATGCCCGCCCCATGGGCAATGGCCTGCATGGCTCCCGTTGTTTTCTTGTTGGGGTTTGCATAACAAGCCTCCGCCATAACCTCCATGGCATAGTGAAGCAAGCCATCCCCCGCAAGAATTGCCATATCCTCTCCAAAAACCTTATGATTCGTCCGCTTGCCACGGCGATAATCATCATTATCCATGGCAGGCAAATCATCATGGATTAAAGAATAGGTATGAATCATTTCCACTGCACAGGCAAAGGGAACCCCATCCTCCTTCTTGCCGCCAACAGCTTCACAGGCGGCCAGAAGCATCATGGGCCGCAGTCGCTTGCCTCCGGCAAACAGACTATACCTCATGGCCTCAAATATCACAGGGGGAAGCTGTTCTTGGGCAGGCATAAAGGCCTCCAGCTTTTCTTCAATATATGCAATCCCTTGCTTCATCTGTTCTTCCAAATGCTTCATTGTTCCCGCTCCTCTGTCTGAAAGGGTTCTTCCTTCCATAATCCCGCTTCCTTACGCAAAAGGAAAATCTCGCCCTCCACTGCCGCCAGCTTTTCCTTACAAGTGCCCGATAGCCCCAAGCCTTCCTTATAAAGGGCCACAGCTTCTTCCAAGGGAACCTCCTCTTGCTCCAGCTTTTCCACGATTTCCTCCAGCCGTTTTATGGATTCTTCAAATGTCTGCCTTTTCTTCGCCAAAATCCATCACCGCCTTTTCCAATATCTTTGCCTTAATTTGTCCGTCACGAAACCGCAAACGGATAACATCATTTACTTCCACTTGGGTTACGGAAGCAACCGAAGCACCGTTTTCCTGCGTCACCATAGAATATCCCCGTTTTATTATCATCAAGGGTGAGGAAGCATTTAACCGTAGCTCCAGACCCGTCATTTTCTCTGTGAAACGCTGCAGCCTTTGATCCGCTGCCCGCATCATATTTATTTCTAATTTTTCCAGCAAAAGCTGTGTGTCAATCACCCGATCCAAGGGGCGCTTAAATATAGGGCGTTCCTTAATATATTCCAGTCTTCGCCTTGCATCCTCAAAAATGGCCATAGTGTTTTTCACCAGACGATCTTCAAGCTGAACAACGGTATTGATTTCTTGTGCCAACAGCTGTGTTGCCAGTTCCGCCGCCGCCGATGGCGTAGGCGCTCGTAAATCGGCAACAAAATCAGCGATGGTAAAATCTGTTTCGTGGCCCACAGCAGAAATCACCGGAGTTTCCGAGGCAAAAATTGCTCTGGCAACCTTTTCTTCATTAAATGCCCATAAATCCTCGATAGAACCGCCACCTCGGCCCAGAATAATCACATCTGCCTTGCCCCATGCATTGGCCAGCCTTAAGGCCTGCACAATCTCCTCCGCAGCCCTTTCCCCTTGCACCAAGGTGGGGAAAATAGCGATATTTACCCTTGAGTCTCTGCGCTTTGCAATCTGAATAATATCTCTAATCGCCGCTCCCGTGGGGGAGGTAATGATGGCAATGTTTTTTGTGTGTGGGGGTAATTCCCGCTTAAAATCAAGGTCGAATAAGCCTTCCTCCTCCAGCTTTTTCTTCAGCTGGTCGAAGGCAATTTGCAAAGACCCGATGCCCACAGGCTCCATCATTTCGGCATACAGCTGATACTGCCCTGTTTTTTCATACAGGGAAATATATCCGTACAGTATGACACTCATCCCGTTTTCCGGAACAAAGGGCAAGCGCAAGGCATCCTGACGAAACATAAGGCAGGAAATGGCCCCAATACTATCCTTCAAGCTAAAATAGAAGTGCCCTCCTGTGTGGGCTTTAAAGTTTGATATTTCACCCTTCACCAAAAGGCTGCTTAATATAATATCATTCTCCATCAGGTTTTTAATATATCTATTAATTTGTCCTACGGAAAAAACCTTTGGTTCAATCATTGGCTGACTCCTTCACCGCAAAGCATTTGCATCATATAGGAATTTTCTTTTTATTGCAATTTTATTCCGCTTTTCCTCAAAAGTGTTTTAAAGCGTTCAAACTTAACATAACCTTTTTTTCAAATCTAACCGCAGTAGTTCTGCTTATTCCACCAAAACAAGAAATGCGCAGTGCTTTTTGCCTGCAAAAACCCATTTATTTTACAACCTTGCCTAAAATTCCATTGATAAAGCCCGGGGCTTCATCGGAACTGAATTTCTTTGCCAGCTCCACCGCTTCATTGATGGCAACACCTACCGGGGTATCCTCACCAAAGCGAAGCTCATACACGGCCAAACGAAGAATAGCCAAATCCACCTTCGACATTCTGTCGGTATTCCAGCCCTTGGCAGATTCCCCAATGATGAGGTCAATTTCCTTTAAATGGCTTCTTGTTCCTTCCACCTCGTTTACAATAAACTGCTTATCTTCTTCTTCCACAGGCTCTTTTTTTTCGGCAAAAAAGATTTCTTTTACCTGTTCATATTCCTCCTCCTGATTAAAATCCATCTGGAACAGAAGGAAAAACGCATTTTTTCTGGCATTTCTACGACTCATAGTTTTAAATCCTCCATAAAAATTAAAAGGACAAATACCACCCCTGAATTTGGAGTGGTATCCTGACAATTCACTGTTTATAATTCTTCTGCAGTCTTCACGGCTTTTTCTTTCACAATACCCGAAACACTCACATTCACCACGGGGACATTCAGCCCCGTCATGGTTTCCACTGCATTTTTAATCTTCTTTTGCACTTCTTCCGCAACCAATTGAACCTTTGTACCAAAGTTTACGATAATATCCATATCCAGAACCACATCGTTCTCATCTTTGGCAACCTTTACGCATCTCGTTTGTCCCTTCTTGCCAAAAAGCTCTGTCAAAGCCTTTGTTGCATTCCCGGAAACGCCCTCAACCTCAAGGGCAGCAGTGACTGCAATGACCCCAATCACCTCATCTGCAATCTCAATTTGGCCGCTCATCTCTTTATTTTCAGACATTTTCAATACCTCCTGTCTTCTTTATGCATCATTCTATACATTCGTAGAAAATTCATACACAATAAGCATTACTGGCAATCATTATAACAGAAAAAGGAATTGAATGCAATGCAATATACATTCTTTAAACATAGATCAAGAAATAAAATTAAGCGGCCTCATAGGAACGAAAATAACCAACGGCAGTTTTGCCGCCGTGCACTTGTCAAGCCCCCTGAAACTAGCAAATGGGATACCTGCTTTGTCACAGCTGCAAAACCGTTTTTAGTCTATTTCTGTTCTATTTTAGCCGCCTAACGTCTCAATTATTTATGCCGAAGAAGAAACCACACTTTTTTTAGCCAAGGAAAGCCCCTCTTTTTTTCTGAAAGGAACCCAAATATCAACCTACCTCGGCCATGCATTTTCATGCTCATTGCTGCATTGATATTACATAATTCCTTTATTTTTTCAAAGGATTGATTCTGATTTGATCCGCCTTAAATCCGGTTTTCCGTTTTACAATATCCTCAATCTGTGCAAGTTCTGCATCGGTGAGTTGTTCCTTATCCACCACTACATCCACCGTTTCGTCATCAATACGCACATACGCCTCGGTAAAGCCCTTGGCCTCAATCATCGCCTCTGCGGCCGTCTCTTTTTCAATCCGCTCCTGCAGCTGCAGCATACTGTCACCGCATTTATCCTTCTGGCTTTGGCTTACATTTTCATTGTTCATCATTTCCGTTAAAATGTCCTTTTGCTTTGCCCTTGCCTGCTCTCGGTCCAGCTTTGCTTCAGCAAAAAACTGAGAACCGGCCAATGTGGCATCGGCAGATACAAAAACCGCCGCACCATCCCCCGTTGTATTGGAAACCTCAGCGGTAATAGGATCCAACCCGATTTCATCAGCAGATACATCATCGGGCAAGGTGTCATAATCCGTAATAACCGCCGCCGCATCCCCTTCCTCCGTAAGCTGCAATGCCGTTTTTGTCTCTTCAGAGGCCTTGCTGTCTTGAAAGTTTAAGTACCCTGCTGCGGCAATCATAACCGCCAGCGCCGTAACCACTACTTGATTTCTTTTAATAACAAACATCTTTTTTCCCCCTTATTTCATTTTTAATACTGCAATTTTATGAGCCGGTACATCCAATAATGCCTGTGCCGCACTGTTTAACGCCTGACAAACCACGGCATTATCGCCACCCTCTGCCACAATCACCACCCCTTCCACCCGAGGCGCGTTCTCCGTCAGTACCAAAGGAGAGGTATTGCCCTTTCCATCCTCAAGCATAACCACCGTTGTTTCCTTTTGTTGACTTTCACTGGTTCGTCCCCCTTCCTCCGTGCGGGACTCCTCCGTCTTTTCTTCCCGGGCTACAATGCTCTCCGTATTTACACGAAACGTGAGCATTACGTCAACCTGTCCCGCCCCTTGAATATTGGAAAGTATCTGTGCCATACGGCTTTCCATGTCCTGTTCATTTAACGTATGTACCTCTGCTGTCTGCTTTGCTGTATTGACCTCCGCCTCCTGTTTTTCTTCCGGGAAAAAGGTTTTCCCTATGATGATCAAAAGCACACCAATCAGCAGTGCCAAAAGGATATTATTGCCTGTCTTCTTATTTTCCGGCCGGAATAATTCCCGCCAAAAATCTTTTTGCATCTTCCCTCACCCTTCTTTCGTTATTTTCCCACCGTTACTGCTTCTTCCGCCAACCCATATCTCTTGGCAGCATAGGTTTGTATTTTTCCTGCATTCTCTCCGGGATAGCTGATAACAATGCTTTGTATCATGCCGTAATCCTCATCCTCAAAATCTTGACAAAAGGTTATGTTTACCCATTCTATGTCCTCATATTTTTTTGTCAGATCCTCTTTCACCCTTTCCTCCAGCACTTGACCATAGGCTGCAGAGATGCGCTCATGCTCCATTTCCTCGTAGTCCTGGGCAGACAGAAAGCTTTTCTCCATACGCACCTGATTTTGCAGCAAACCAAGCTCCATATGCCCTTTGTCCGTCCCAAACACACGCAAAAACGGGTTGATCACAGCCGTTAATACCAGTACCCCCAGAACCAATTCCACATACTTGCGAAAAGAGCCTTCGGGCATCAGCATACAAGCCAGCGCGGAGAATATGGTCAAAGCTGTTATAGTTTTTATATATGCGCCTAAAGCCTCCATCATTCCAAACTCCCTCCTATAAGCCGCCTAAAAGTAGCAGGGCTGAAAAAAGAAACATACCCTCTGTGAGGAAGATCACACCCAATAATAAAGCCGTGTAATCCCCTGCGGCACTGATGCATTCAACCAATCTTTCCTCACAAATAAACTCCGATGCCGCCGCCGTCACCTTAAACACCAGCATAATAACGGCAAGCTTCACCAGCAACGGAATGCACAGCAGCAAAAGAAAAATTGCCGCCCCCACCAAGGTTCCGCTTTTCAAGGTTTTGGCAACAGCCGCCGCTGTTTCCACCGCACCACCCATCACATCCCCCACAACAGGCACGGAGCCTACGGCGATTTTGGCAGTTTTTGCAGCCAAGCCATTCAAAGCCCCTCCCCCAATTTTTTGCAGGGAAAGCAAAAGCATAAAAAGAATGGAAGCGCCCTTGAGCGTCCAAGAAATACCTTGGCGGAATAGCTGAGCAAAGCGGGAAAGAATCGGTTTTTCGGCGATATGATCCGCCATTTCTAAAGCCACAGCCAGCAGAATTGCCGGTACAATCACATCTCTGATTCCAAAGGATAATATCGTCGAGCCTCCCATAATAGTGGGCCCCATTAAAGCCGTTTGGGTAAAATTTCCGCCGGAAACAGAAAGAATTAAAAACACAGGCAGCATTCCCAGAAAAACCTTGCAAGTGCTGTCAACCCGCTCCACTACTGTGGAGGAAATGCTATAAAACGAGGTGATAATCACCACAATTAGCACCATATAGCAAACATAAAAACCCATTTCCCCCACCGACTTTCCATGGAAGGAACTGCTCAGCTGTTTTAAAACAGCACTAAGTATGACAACCAAAAGCAATTGCGTAAGTAAACGGGCTTGGGTTTTAAACTCTCCAAAGGCCAAATCCCCGATGGTACGGGGTAAATCTTCAAAAGAAAAAGAATACTCCCCGGAAATAATATCCCGCACAAGGGAGGAAAAGCTTGTCCCGTCGTCCAAACGGACCTCCACATTCTCCAACCCTAAGGAATCCAGCTGGCTTTCCAACAAGTCTTCCGCATAAGCGGGAGAAGGAAATAGGCTAAGGAATACCAAAAATATGATGCAAATCCTTTTCATTTTCCCCCTCCTCTATATTAAATTCATGACCAGCTCCAACAAAGCCGTTAATACCGGCGCAGATGCGGCCATAATTAGAATTTTCCCCGCCAATTCAACCTTTGCAGCAACGGCGCCTTCCCCGGCATCCGCACAAAGCTGTGCGCCGAATTGAGCCAAATATGCAATCCCAATGACCTTAAGTACAATTCCAAAATATCCGCTGCTGACCCCCGCCTGATCTGCGGCATCTCTTAAAAGTGAGATTAATCCGCTCAACGGCGGGCAAATTGTGAAAAAAATCAAAACCCCCACCGCTACAGAGACTAAAAGACTCATTTGTGGATTTTCCTTTTTTAGCATCACCGCAAATATCACACCAACCAGTCCCAGCGCAACGATTCGCCCCATTTCCATGGCTTGACCCCCTTAAAGCTGAAATAATGTTTGCACCGTTTCAAAAAGCGTGCTGATATATTGAATCACCCAGAACAAAACCACCACAAGCCCTGCCAAGGTAGTCATCATCGCCTGCTCTTCCCTGCCGGCACGGATGAGCACCTGATTTAGCACTGCAACCAAAATGCCCACCGCCGCAATACGAAATACAATATTAATATCCATCGTCTACCTCTCCCCCTATGCTTACAGTAACGTGATCACCAGCAGAAGACCGCTGAGCACCCCCATGCTGTAATATAATTTTCCATTCTTTTCTAACCGTTTTTTGATACTCTCCTGCTGCTCCCGCAAATAATGCAAAAGCATATCCATGCTGCCTTCCCGCTGTTCCTTTTCTATAAAGCCCAAGGTCTTTCCGAAGGCAAGCAGCTCCTCTAAATCTACGGCGCTTAAATAAGATTTTTTGCCTAGACGCAGCCAGATGCTCTCCCAAATTTCTTCTGCGGAATTTCCCTGCCGCTCCGCCATTTTGGCAGAAATTTCTTGAAAAGCCTGGCCGGTGATCCCGCCTGTTTTCCAACTGATTTGTTCTAAAAGCTCTGTCAGAGGCGTTCCCAGATAGGAAATTTGATTTTTCATCAAAAGGATGCCCCGTTCAATTTCTCCCAGCTCTTTCAACCGGTATTTTTCTCTTGCCGCAAAGGCAAACCCGCATAAAGTTGTGGCGGATAAAATTAGTATGATTCCGATGCCTTGTATGATCATGCCCCATCCCTTCTTTCATATTGTTTTTTCCCAAAGGTATCCCAAATTTCCGCTACACTGCCTACGCCCCATTTCTTTGACAAGAACAAAATTCTCCCCTTTTCCATCTCTCCCAGCATACGGTTTATCTTTTTATTTCTCATGATACCATCCATATCATATCCATGAATCGTGGATATTAAAGTTACACCGGCATGCAATAATTCCTCCACACCAAGAAAGTCCGCCTCCTTTCCCAATTCATCCACAGCAATCACCTCCGGCGTCATACTCCTTAATAAAAAAAGCATTCCCTCTGCCTTCGGACAATTTTCCTGCACATCTGTACATGGTCCAATATCCATTTGCGGCACACCGTCCTTCATGGCCGCAAGCTCCCCTCGTTCATCCACCACACCTACCGTATACATTTCCTCACAGCCGATGCCATAGCTTAAACATCGTATGATATCTCGCAACAGGGTTGTTTTTCCGCACCCCGGCTGAGATACAATCAAGGTATGACAAAGGCGGTTATTCTCAAATAAATAGGGAATCCAGCTTTCTGCGCAGCCATGAATTTCTCCTGCAACACGAATATTTAAGCTGCTGACTTGGCGAAGTGTCTTGACACTTCCCTCCTCCAGCACCGCTCTGCCGCAAAAGCCCACACGGTGCCCTCCTGAAACTGTTAAATATCCTTGCTTTAGTTCCTCCTCAAAGGCGTATAAGGAATAGCCGCCAAGCTTTTCTACGGCCTCCTTCATATGCCTATGTGTTATCATAAATGCTCCATTCTCATCAGAAAAAAAATATTTTCGTTTGTTGGTTTTAATATAAAGCGGCCTGTTTGCCCGCAGTCTAATCTCCTGTATCTGCTCATTTCTCTGAAATACTTCATTTTTCAACCTTTTTTCAATATCATTCGGCAATAACTTATAAATTTCAGCAAGACTCTGCAAAAGAACACCCTCCTTTTCCATATTTTAATTATTTTTTTACAAAATATCTTTTTTCCATTCATGCTTTGTGATATACTGATATAAAAATATTTGAGAGGTGCCAAAATGTTTTCTATTTTACTAGGCTTTTTTGACGCACCCGCAAGAGATTTTCTCTTGGATTTCTGCAAAACCTGCGGTCAAATCGAAGTTTCTTATGCCAGTACAAAAGAAGAATGGTTCGCTCTTTTTGAACATCAAAAATACAATTGTTTCTTTTTTAGCTTTGAAGAAGATATTATGTCAGTACGAAGTGTTATCTTCTCTTTGAGAAACCATGAGCATCATCTGCATACCCCGATCTTACTTTTTTCTACCAAAATTGAATATCTTGTCACAGCTTTTGTCCATTGGCGATCCTGCGAATGTTTTTTGATGCCCTTGGATAACAAAAAGAAGGATGCCTTGCAGGGCCTGTTACAATACTATGTCGGCTTGTACAAAAAAATACACGCCTCGGAACGAAAGTTTTGTCAGATCAATACCCCCAAGGGGCTTTATAATCTCCCTTACAGTGCAGTACTCTATATTGAAAGTACAATGAAAAAATCTATGATTCATTTGAAAGACGAAGTCATTCATGTTCCATATCCTCTATATCAGGTTCGGAAAATATTCCCGGATAAAAACTTTGTGCAAACCCATCGTTCCTTTATCGTAAACCTTGAGAATATTGCCTATATTGATAAATCGAAGGAGCCTTGGGGCATATTCTTTTTTGATTCTGATAAGGAAGCTTTTGTCAGCAGAAGCCATAAAAAAACGATTCTGCGCCATTTTCCAAACCTGGAAGAAGAAACTCCAAAAAAATAGAACGAAACGGAGGAACGTTTATGAACCCCTTTACCCTAGTTGCGTTTGGCGATAGCCTTACCTATGGATATGGCGTGTTAGACCATATTGCCTATCCCGCTTGCTTAAAAAAAGAATTTCCACAGCTGCACATTCTTAATAAGGGTGTGAACGGAGACACAACCAGAGAAGCAGTTGCCCGTGTGAACAGGGATGTATTGTTACTGCAACCCCAAATTGTTATACTTCTCTTCGGCTCCAATGATTCTTCTTTGGCTGAGGACTACTACCGCCCCTTAATAGAATATGAAAAAAATATGCGTTCCATTACTGAACTTGTACTTTCTTTACAGCATGGAGAAGAATTTAATCATGGTACTGCACTTCCTATTTTTATAACACCCCCGCCTGTGGTTGATACGGATTTTTTCCCGTTCACAACAACAGACAGGGTGAAGATTTATGCCGAGGCAACAAAAAAAATTGCAGCGGAATACGACTGTCCGGTGATTGATTTTTTTTCCGTCCTTTTGACCAAAAAAGAAGAAGCCTATGAGGACTTCTTCCAGTTTGACGGCATCCATTTAAGCAATGCGGGCTACGCCTTGCTATACCCCATGATTCGGGATGTGGTTGCGGGCTATATTCAATAATGCTCTGTGTCTTCCTTGGTTCGGTGGGAGACTTTGTATTTCCACTCTTTATGGCTTTGTATTTGTGAAAGAAGCAGTTTTTACGAAACAGCACCCTTCACAAATATAAAGCCCTTTTTCTGTCACCGCTTATTTTCAGACCCTTATGTTGAACCATAAAAATGCCGCAGAATTTTAGAATTCTGCGGCATGGTAAGTGCTTTCGGCAAGCAAATACAGCTTCCCATTCGGCTAGCATATTTACACAACTATTTTTTCGTTTATAATGATTACAATACACTGAATAACAATGCACCATATGTGGGGAAAGGCCAATATTTTTCGCCCACTTCAACCTCCATTTGATCCGCAACGGCACGCAGAGCAACCATGGCAGGAATGACAGCATCTTTATAGTGTTCGCCTTCCGCCTGATCATCCTCAAATTCCAGCGCCAGCGTTTCTTCCAGTTTCTTCATTTTTTCCGCAAAATCCGCGCAGGCATCAGACAAAAATACCAAAACATTCTCTTCGCTCTTGCAGTTGATGGCAGCAGAAATCTGTTTTTTCAACGTAATGGTCTCCGCCAGCTCCTTCACATAGGCGGTGACTGCAGGTAAAATGCTTCTTTTGCCCAAATCCAGCATAGTTAATGCTTCAATGTGGACTACCTTAATGTAGTTTTCAACCAGAATTTCGTAACGGGAATGCATTTCTTCCTGGGTCAAAACACCATGCTTTGTAAATGTCTTCACGTTTTTGTCCTTTAAGTAATAAGGCATAGCGTCAATGGTGGTTCTCAAATTCAAAAGTCCTCTTTTTTCAGCCTCAACAACCCATTCGTCGGAATAGTTATTGCCATTGAAAATAATACGGGAATGATCAATCACCGTCTTGCGTATCAATTCATTCACAGCCGTTGTGAAGTCCGCAGCTGTCTCCAATTGATCGGCAAACTGGGACAATTCCTCGGCAACAATGGTATTTAAAATAAAGTTGGGGCAAGCAATGGAAACAGCACTGCCCAGCATACGGAACTCAAACTTATTGCCGGTAAACGCAAAGGGTGAGGTTCTGTTTCGATCAGTTGTATCCTTGAAAAATCTAGGTAATACATGAACGCCAACCTTCATCATTTCTCTGTCTTTGCCCGCATATTCCACACCGTTCTCAATGCTGCTTAATACCGCCTGCAAATCCTCACCCACGAACATGGAGACGATGGCCGGGGGTGCCTCGTTTGCACCCAAACGATGGTCATTACCCGCAGAAGCTACGGCAATACGCAGCATATCCTGATATTCGTCTACGGCTTTAATCAAAGCAACCAGGAACAATAAAAATCTTGTGTTTTCCGCAGGGGAATCCCCGGGCTCCAACAAATTTGTACCCCTATCTGTAGAAATAGACCAGTTGTTATGCTTGCCACTGCCATTTACGCCGTCAAAAGGCTTTTCATGCAAAAGACAGACCAAATCATGCTGATCCGCAACCTTCTTCATCAGCTCCATGGTCACCTGATTGTGGTCACAGGCAATATTGACTGTTGTAAACACAGGGGCCAATTCATGCTGCGCAGGGGCAACCTCATTATGCTCTGTTTTTGCCAAGATGCCAAGCTTCCAGAGCTCTTTATTCAAGTCTGCCATAAAAGCCTTGACTCTGGGTTTGATGGTACCAAAATAATGATCGTCCAATTCCTGCCCCTTGGGAGGCTTTGCACCATAAAGAGTTCTGCCGCAGTAAACCAAATCCTTGCGCTGTAAATAAACGGCCTTATCAATCAGGAAATATTCCTGCTCGGAACCAACGGTGGTATTCACGCGTCCCGTTTCTGTATCCCCCAGCAATTTGATAATACGCATCGCCTGCTTATTCAAGGCTTCCATGGAACGAAGCAGGGGTGTTTTCTTATCCAACGCCTGACCGCCATAGGAATAAAATGCTGTGGGAATGCACAAGGTGTCATCTTTAATAAACGCAAAGGAAGTAGGATCCCATGCAGTATATCCTCTTGCTTCAAAGGTTGCACGCAAGCCGCCATTGGGGAAACTGGAAGCATCGGGCTCACCTTGAATCAGTTCCTTGCCGGAAAACTCCATAATTACCTGGCCGTCTCCTGCGGGTGCAATAAAGCTGTCATGCTTTTCTGCCGTAATCCCTGTCATTGGCTGGAACCAGTGTGTAAAGTGGGTAGCACCCTTTTCAACGGCCCAATCCTTCATAGCATTTGCAACAATATCCGCTACTTCCTTGTCTAGCCGCAGTCCTTCCTGCATTACCTTGCACATCGTCTTAAAGGTGTTTTTGGGTAATCTTTCCTTCATCACGTGTTCATGAAAAACCATTGAACCAAATAATTCGGGAACCTTATTTTCCATATTTTCCAGCCTCCTTCGTCGCTTTTGTTTCCATATCATTTCTCTATCTATAAGGGGCTACAGAGAAGCGCTCTGCCATAAGAAAGCCGCTTCTTATGGAAATGCGTTTATCTGCAGCCCCGTCGCTGTATACCACGTCATTATAGAGTTTGCATTATGGACTGTCAACAAAAATATTAAACTGCAAAAAAGGAAAAATGCAACGAAATTCACAGGAATGTATAAGGATTTCTGTCATTTTTTAAAATTACCTGTGCATATTTCAGCCATATAGGATGTACATTTGTCTTTTTTACCTTTCTATTTGTTATACAAAGTGCATTCTTATGCAACTTATTTTGTGAAATCACGTCATTTCTCCAAAAAGAGACTGTTTTATTTCCAAAAAAATAACTATTGACAGCGAAATCAAGGCAGTGTAAAATACTCACAAATTGATAACGGCGCTTGAGGAAGACAAGTACTATAAAAAAACCGCCCCAGTGAGCAAGGATTAGTGGAAACCTTGCGTAGGCTTTTATAGGAATAACACTTCTTAGCCTCAATCTGAACCTCCGGAAGGAGCAGTAGGTGAGACGGATTGTCCCCCGTTATGGGGCACGGGTTTATTAGAACCCGAAAAGAGACTGTTTTTAACAGTAATTTAGGTGGCACCGCGGATGGCAGCTATTCGTCCTAATTATTTTTATTTAATTTTAGGAGATTTAGCTGCATATTACATTCGGAGGTGTTTTTTTATGTGTTCCATTATGGGTTTGGAAAAATTACAGGATTTTGAAAAAGTGATGGCGTGCTTTGAGCGCACCATTTCCAGAGGACCGGATATGTCCCGCACTTTGGCAGTAGGAGACGGCATTCTTTGCTTTCACCGCCTTGCCATCATGGGCTTAGAGGAAAGCGGTATGCAGCCCTTCACTTATGAGGGTGATGCCGTGGTTTGCAACGGGGAGCTGTATGGCTTTCGTGCAATGAAGAAAAAATTGTCTGAAAAATATACGTTTATCAGTGAATCTGACTGCGAAATCATTTTGCCTATGTATCAGGAATATGGGTTGGATATGTTCAAAATGCTGGATGCCGAGTTTGCAATGATTTTATATGACGGAAAAAAACATTCTTTGGTTGCGGCGAGAGACCCCATCGGCATTCGCCCCTTGTTTTATGGTTATTGTGCCGACGGCTCCATTATATTTGCCAGTGAGGCCAAAAACCTTGTGGGCCTTTGCAAAGAAATCATCCCCTTCCCTCCCGCACACTATTATGCAGACGGAGAGTTTGTTCGCTACACCGACTTAACAGCTGGTGATGCCTATTCTTCTGATGATTTGGAAGAGACCTGCACAAAAATTCGTGAATTATTGGTAAAGGGTATTGAAAAACGTCTGGATGCCGATGCGCCCCTGGGCTTCTTGCTGAGCGGCGGTTTGGACAGCAGCTTGGTTTGCTCCGTTGCGGCAAAAATTTTGAAAAAGCCCATCCGTACCTTTGCCATTGGTATGGCCAAGGATGCCATTGACCTGCGCTATGCAAAAGAGGTGGCAGAATACCTTGACTCTGACCACACAGAAGTGATCATCTCCAGAGAGGATGTTCTGGAGGCCTTGGATTTTGTCATTTATACCCTTGGCACCTACGACATTACCACCATTCGTGCCAGCATGGGGATGTACTTGATCTGTAAAGCCATCCACGAAAAGACCGACATTCGTGTATTAATGACCGGCGAAATTTCCGATGAAATCTTCGGCTACAAATACACAGACTTTGCTCCCACACCGGAGGCATTTCAGGCGGAAGCCAAAAAGCGGCTGGAGGAGCTTTATATGTACGATGTTTTGCGGGCTGACCGTTGTATCTCCGCAAACTCACTGGAAGCCCGGGTACCCTTTGGCGACTTAGACTTCGTGCGCTACGTTATGTCCATCAACCCCGCCATGAAGCAGAACACCTATGGTATTGGGAAGTACCTTCTGCGCCATGCCTTTGAAGGCGATTGGCTGCCCCATTCCATTTTATACCGTGAAAAGGCTGCCTTCAGTGATGCCGTTGGCCACTCCATGGTAGATGATTTGAAGGAATATGCCGAAACCATCTGCACCGATGAGGAATTTAATGCCAGACGGAAAAAATTTACATTTGCGACTCCTTTTACAAAGGAAAGCTTAATGTATCGGGAAATTTTTGAAAAACATTATCCCGGTCAGGCAAAAATGATCAAAGACTTCTGGATGCCCAACAAAGCATGGGAAGGCTGCAACGTAAACGATCCCTCCGCCCGGGTGCTTTCTAACTATGGTGCCAGCGGCAAATAAAAAAAGGAATCCTCCGTTTCAAAAAGAGAACGGGGGATTATTCCTTTTACAAAGGGTTCCTATATTTAGGAAGAAACTCATACTTTTCTACCAAACATACAAAACAGGGAGTATTTACTGTTTTTCAAAGTTTTTGTGAGAAACACTGTCTATTCCCCAGTATTCGCCGCCACCAAGGCTTCCATCATCTCGTCTGCAAACACGGCGGCCCGCTCCCGAATACCTGCCACCTTAAAAATACTTTCCGGGTCATTGGCCGTTTCTACCATGGAAAATCTCGGCGGCAGACGAAAGGTTTTGTTCATGCTTAGGGCACTGATCAACTGCTCCGCCACAATATCCCCTCCGCTATAGCCGGAAACAACCATAGCAAAAAGAGATTTGCAGTAAAATTGATTGGTACGAAACAGGGCGGTCAAACGATTGATGAATGCCGTAATGTTTGCACTCAGCGCATCGTTATAATTGGGTGCAAGGACAACCATGGCATCACACGCCAAAACTGCCGGATAAACCTCTTGGGCAATCACCCCGCCATAATAACAGCTGGATTTTTCACTGAAATGCATACACATACGATAGGGACATCCGCTGCAATCTTGAATGGTTCCGTTGCGTAATGAAATTTCCGTAATATCACATTGGGTCAAGCTTTCCCGCACCATATTCCAAAGGTTTACCGTATTCGAGGTGCCATGATTGCTGGCATGAAGCACCAGAATATTTGCCTTTTTTTTGCGCAGAGGCTGATATGTCATCACCCGGATAACCATCTCTTTTGCAGAAATATGATAGGCCGTTAAGTTATCTGTTTCCAACCGCATGGCCTGAATATTATAATTCAATAAATCCTTTGTCCCCTCTACCATGGCCCGCCCGGGGAAGGCACAGCCCGCCTTGTTGGCGGTAAACATCAGCCCTCTGGCCACCGATTTTGTGTAAAGCTCGCTCTCGCCGTCTATAATAATGCCGCCCACGCTGCCTTCAAAAAAGGATGGATTGGTACGCATCCTCTTTAAAAAACGACAGTACTCCAGATTAATTCCCGAGATTCCCAAGGGAATGGCAAAAATGATGCGCCTGTTTTGCAGGGAATGGAAGGCTTCCAGCGTGTCTACCATCTCAACCTCATAAGGCTCTAAAACCTCATCCAGCAGTGCAAAAAGCCGTTTTGTGCGTAAAGCATCCTCACATCTGGGATAAACCAATGTTAAGTTTTTGTTCATAAAATCATCTCCAGTCCATGGAAGGCCTTTTCCAGCCGAAGATACAGGGCTTCCGGCAGGGGCAAGCTCTCCAGATCTAAGCCCCAAGGTGTGGTTCTGTTTTTGCATCCCATATACACCCCGCCCAAAAAATTCGAGCTGTAATGCCACTCCCCCCGCAAGGTAAGCAGCAAAGAGATTGCCGCCGAAGAAATGGCCGGGGCAATGTAAGGCTTAAACCCCAAAGCTCTGGTACGCAAATTTGCCTCCACCGCCAATTGGGTCAATTCCTTGGAAAGCTGATCATCATAAGCGGCAATGCTGTTGGCAATCACCAAATCCTGTCCATGGGGTCCGTAGGCACGGCCTTCCTTTAAAAAGGAAGAAAAGCGGCTCTCTCTTTTTGCATAATAGGCGGCACGGGCATTCATCACCCCCAAGCCATAGCCTTGGATTTGTTCCGGACGCAAGCCTTTTCCATCAAACTTTTCTTCTTCATCCTGATTGCTTGCCAAAAAAGCCGCCTTGCATAATGGGTCAACAGGATCGGAAACCACGGCAAACAGCCCTTGAAATCCCCTCTCTCTGGCTTTTTTTGCAAAAATAGATATAATGCCTTGATTGGCCTCAAACTGCACCATGCGTACATCCTTCACTGCGGCACCCACAGGAGGGATGCCTTTTGAGGCACAAAAAACAAACACATCACAATCAAAAAGCTCCTCTTCCTTTAAAATAACCACTTCCGGCAACCGGTCATAGTCCCAAGGAAATGCCGCCTGATTTAATTCCGTTTCCCAGCGTTGGCACACGTTTTCATTCATATCATAAATGCCCAGTGTTCCAATGCAGTCACCGCCCAACAGCTTCAGGGCAGTCAAAACCGTACTGCCCACATCCCCAAGGGCCAAAAGATGCACCTTCTTTTTTGCCTTTTGATGCTGCTCCAGCCGCTCCCTCCATTGCTCTAAGGTGCCCCATTGCAGATTAACAATGGAACAGCCTTTTTCCAGGTCTCCCGCAAATTTTTCTTGCAATTCTTTTGCTATTTTTTGGGTTCTCTCCTCCAGCCTATTGCTGTCCAGACAAAATAAGCCCTCTCCCCCCCTAAGCTGTCCCAAATGGGTGAGTCTGCAAAGGCCTTTGCTTTTCTCCCGGGGGAAGGATACCGTAATCATTGTTCCCTGCCCAAAGGTATATTTTTCCATATTATATCCCCCTTTTTTACTTTACCAAATGCTGCAAACGAATGAGCCGTTCTATATCATTTTCCAAATAAACGGAGGCCGGCAAGTGATAGTCATAGTTGATGCTGCTTCCATGATCCGGGCACCTTGGAGAAATCACAACTTCGCTTAATCTGTCCAAGGTCAGGCTTTTCTCAAAAGCCCTTTGATATTCTTGTTCCAATGTTTTTAAAATATCCCTTGCATTTTGCAGGCAGGTCATAGACAAATCATAAATGGCCTCCTTAGATGCCCCTTCAATGAATCCGGGCATGACATAAGGCAGAATCAAATTCACCGAGTCAATCATACTGTTGGTTTTTCCTCTGCGTCGCTCCACGCCGTCTCCGCCGATAAAAGGATACATTGTGGTTTCCACAAACCACGCCTTAAGGCTGGGAACAAAATAGGCACTCTCCACCTGCCTGCCTTGAATCTCCATCAAATCCCGTCCCCTGCCGGAAAGCACCCCTACCACAATACGGTCAATCTCCACCCCTTCTGCTTGGAATAAAGGGTTCAATTCCCGCATCCGATAGCCCTTGTGCAAAAGATCATCCACCAGAATCACAGGGCGGCGGAAGGATTTGATCATCCGCACCTGGCAATCCAGCGGCAAATATTGAGGAAACTCTTTGATTTTAAAGGATTTGATTTCTCTGTCAAACTCCTTTTCCGTATGCAAAACCTTCGTCACCGTATTGGGAATCACAATACCTTTTAAAATTTTGCCAAAAGGAACGCACATATTGGGCCCCAAACCGGGGATTTCCATAGGCTCCTTGGGCACACCGTTGGCCCGGGTAATCAGCTCAATCAATTGATTGTGCATCATGCCTGCATCAAAGGAAATCACCAGCTCGCCGGGGTTTAGCTTTGTTAAAGCACACTGAAACCGTCTGTGGGTTTCCCGAAGGGTTTGCAGCACCACTTCATTGCTGTTAAAAGGCTCCTTTATGGCTGTTTGAATGTTATGGAATAACGTAATGGGGCTTTTCATATCCACAACATAAATATCTCTCGTCACATTTTTCAGCAGCTTTAAAAACCCTTGCCGCTCCAGCACATCCCGCACCGTCTCATGAATTTCCCCTGTTTTCAAGCTGAAAACTCCATAGGTATAGTCTTCCTTTAGGGCCTTAGCGATGGATTCCGTGAATAAAATCTGAGCCAGCTCGTCAATTTTTGAATTCTCCCGAATGTAGCAGGCGCCAAGCAAAATAATTTTTCCGGAGGTATTTTCCCGAATATAGCTTGCCGTATCAATGTTTTCAAATTCGCTGTAAAGCTCTGTGGTGGCAATATGGCGGTAGACCATAATACCATCTGGCTTCCCTCTGCCGAATTTATCGAAAACAACGGTCATGCCGCTTCCCTGTCTGCGCAGGGCCTCCAGAAGGACCTTCACCGTTTCCGAAGGAATGGTGCTACCGAAAAGTACACCCTCGGCCTCCTCCACATTGGTATAATGGCCGATTTCCACAGTTTTTGTTTCCAAAAGCTGCTTATACTGGGGCTCTCTCAGGTATAGGCTGTTCTCGTAGATATAATTTTGGGCAACGGTATCAATGAGGTTTGAAATATCCCGATTATTGTCAATATTCTCACGGATTCTGGTGGAGCTGACATCCTCAAAATGGGTGGGCAGCTTCAATTCCAAAACTTCATTTTGAATCAACGCACCGACATCCTTTTTCTCATCCTGCCCTTCATCTTCCCCCTCCCGCAGAAAAAGAATATGGGGAAATGTCTGTATGGAGTCTTCCGCCGCATCAATTTTATAGGACGAAGCATTTTGCACCACATCACTTCCCGCCACCATATAAACCTCCTTGCCGGGAAACAGCGCCCTTAAGCGCTTTAGATCCTCCGGGTTTGCAATGTTTACGGGCACATTTTCGGGGAAGAGATAAATATTTTCCTCATTGGCAACAGACATATGAATAATACGCCGTCTGACCATGGTGGGCTGTGTTTTTTTAGACCAGGAAAATTCATCAATGGCCAAATAAACAATAAAGCCCAAATCCCGAATTTCTTTCGCAATTTCCTTATGCCCCAAAGAAAAAGGGTCAAAGCTGCCGGGGAAAAATGCCACCTTATTCGGCTCTTTAAAGGAAAAGCTGCCTTCGGTAAACAAATAATCGCCGATAAAACGATAAATGGCATTCCAGCTTGCCGTATCATTAAAAAACCCAAGCTCAGAATCTTCTCCCTTTTCCGTCAAGGTAACAAGCTTTTTGCTGATAAAGGCAAAGATATTTTTCTTCTCACGCAGGGTTAATGCATCACTGCCAAACAGCTCATGGCCTACAACCCAAAAAGCTTCTCTGTTTACGTTAGATTGATAGCTGGCAAAGCCGCTCAATATCATCCTCAATATTTTCTTTTTTCTTTCCTCATAAATGGCACTATATTCAGGAAATCTTGCGCTGTATTTCTCATAATGGCGCACCATCACGCCAAGGGTATTTAAGGCAACACTGGCAATGCGCTCGTTTGTACTGCATTGCAGGCGGCAGATATCCAGCAAAAATTCATTTAATTCCTTGGGATGCAAATACATCACAAATTCACCCAGATATTGGGGGATATATTTTGAAAACTCAAACTCGCCTATTTCAAGGCCCTTGGTCAACTCGATGGCAACCTCGTTACGCTGATCCCAAGAAAGCATGGGCGCCAGCTTTACCAATGTTTCCCCCGCAAAATGGCGCACCGTCACCTGCTCGCTGACTTTTAACAAGTTGGAAAGATGGGTTGCCACATGGAGCTTCGGCATCGTAATGCCTAAGCGTATACGCTCATATAACAGGGCAATGTTGATTATTTTAATCTTCCAAGGGGTTGCAGATTTCAGGTTTTCCAAAAAAATATCGGAAACCACCCGGTCATCCTCAAAAATGCGGCGGAAGGAAACCCCTTTGATTACATCCTTAATTCCATAGGCTTCCCCAATCATATACAGTAAAAATTCCAGACTCACATTGCCTTTTACAGTGATCCCTTCGGCAATGCGTATCACACCCTCCATCAGCTTGGGGTTTTTTAAATATGCCTCGGCCATATCACGCAAATTTAAAAGAATGGCAGCCCGAATTTCCAAGGACTCTTGATTCGTGTAGCTTTCCATAAAAGAAAGCAGGATTTCCTTCTTCTCTGATTTCAACAGCTCCTGGGGAATGGACGGAAGGGTATCCAAAAGAATGAAGGCCGTATCCTCTGCCCAGTCTGTGCGCTTATAATATTCCAAAAAGGAGGAAATGTATCTGTTTCTTTCCTCTTTCTTACAATTTTCCAATAATGCGGTTACAACTCTTTTCAAGCCATAGCCCAGCCAACGGCGATGGCGTTCTATCATTCTATGGTCGGGAAGAATAATCAGATATAAATACTTTTCCCACATATCAAAACTGGATACCTCATCCAAAATCATGCTGACATCCGGCGGCAGCTCCTTGCTATAGGCAATATCATAGTGGGCGATCATAGTCCCCAATAAATCTCCGGCTTGCCGGCGAATATCTCCCTCCCGATGCACCATCAATTCATAAAGAAAGTTGATGGACATTTGCTTCTGCTTTTGGTTCATATAAGTAAAATATTCGGCAAAAATATTGAGGTAGGCTCTGGCATTTTTCCAATCTCTGGCGCTTCTTGCCGTTTCCAAAATGGTTCCAAAAGAAGCCTCCCGGCTTAATTTGTGCATCAAACGAATATTATGATCCACTGCAATATTTTTAAAAACATCCACCATTTCATGAATATCAAGGAGCGCCAGCTCTTTCTGACAAACCTCCTTTAAGGTATTTCGGGTTAAATCCGTATTTACACCGATGGAGTGCATATAACGCTCAAAATCCTCCAGTCTGGAATAAACATGGCGATACCGGTTTTCTTTGGCCTGATCTACATTATCCAGCTTATCTAAAATAACACGGAAGGACTCTTTCAGAGAATACATCCCCATCATTTCTTTTCCGTTTTCATAGCCTTTGCTCTTCACCCGAAAATCTGCATAAATTAAGATTAAGGATTCCACAGGAAGATTTTCCAGCTCCAAATCCCAAGTGGAATGGTTTGCGGCAATATGCCCAATATCCGAAAGCTCATTTTGGCTAAACCAAATATCTGTGTAGTAATAATGCAAATAAGGAATACGCTTTTCTTCATTTTCTTTACAGCCGTACTTCCCAATGTCATGCCCTGCGGCAGCCCCGGAAATCAGGCCCAGATCCACAGGCAGATTGGCCTTTGCCAGCTGTCTGCCTATATGCATTGCAATAAAATGTACCCCCGCAACGTGGGCCAGGGCGTCAAAGGGCGTTACCTCTCTGCCAATGCGCATCAATTCATAAATATATTGGTCCTCAAAGCACGCAAGAAATTTTGCATACTGTGCCTCATAAGGGCTATTTTGCATTTCCTCCGCTGTGGCAAAAGCAAAATCCTTATGCCGTTCAAAGTCCTCCTGCCTCAGGAAGACCCGCAAAACCGCCAAATAAAACACAACCGCCTGCCGTTCATTGGTCTCTAAAATAACGTCCCCTCTATGGGGATATATATTTTTTGTGAGATAGCGCACCATATAGCTGAGCCATCCCTCTTTGGGAACGGACTTCGCCAAAGAAGCAAGGATTTTTTCGCAGTAAAAAAGAACAGTCTGACAAGAAATTTCTCTGTCCTCTGTAATAACGGAAATGGCCTCCAGCCAGTATTCCTTCTCCAAAAAAACAGAAACCGTTTTCCTTTTCAGGTTGATTTTTTTCAGAAAATCTTTATTTGTAAGCACCGCCACAAGCTCTCTGTATATGGCAATCCCAAGCTTCTTCTTCATGCACTGCCTCCCTTTTTCCTCTTTTTTCAATTTTAACACCAGAAATTGCCTGTTTCAATAGGCATTCGTATTTCGTAAGGCCAACAGAGAAATTTTGTTTATTTCGCTCATAGGGAAGAATCATCCCTGCAGCAGATATAAGAAATAGCTTCTTCCTTATCCATTCTCTCTCGGAGCAATGTTTCTATCCCATTCCTATTGCAAAGGCTTGCCATAAATTTGGCACAAAAAAGCAGGCCTTTGTTCTATTCCCATTTTTTTGTCATAGAAATATATTGTATGGATACAGTTTCAAACCAAAGGAGGAAATGATTGTGGAAAAATTCGATATTTATAAGGATATTGCGGAAAGAACCGGCGGAGATATTTATATTGGGGTGGTCGGGCCTGTGCGCACAGGAAAATCAACCTTCATCAAGCGTTTTATGGATTTATTGGTTCTGCCAAACATTCAAAATGTTCACTCCCGGGAGCGGGCAAAGGATGAGCTTCCCCAGTCTGCATCGGGCAAAACCATTATGACAACAGAGCCAAAATTCGTTCCTAACGAAGCGGTACAAATTACCCTTGGAGAGAATACGGATATGCGGGTACGGATGATAGATTGTGTTGGGTATTTGGTACCCGAAGCGGAAGGACATATGGATGGGGAAATCCCCCGTATGGTACATACGCCTTGGTCTGACGAGGCAATGCCCTTTTTGGAAGCGGCAGAAATGGGCACAAAAAAAGTAATTACGGATCATTCCACCATCGGTATTGTAGTTACAACCGACGGCTCCGTAACGGAATTATCCAGAGAGAATTATATTGATGCTGAAGAAAGGGTTGTGCAGGAACTAAAGGACATCGGCAAGCCCTTTGTGATTATTCTAAACACAGCCACACCCTACGGCGAGGCAACTGCGTTGTTAGTGCAGGATTTGGAAGAAAAATACGGTGTTCCTGTGATTGCCGTAAATGTGGCACAACTCAAAGCCGAGGATATTAAAACCATTTTGGAACAAGTGCTCTATCAATTTCCTCTGCGGGAGATTCGTTTTTATTTCCCCGGCTGGGTGGAAACCTTGGAGGATGACCATTGGCTGAAAGATTCTTTGATTGAAGGGCTAAAGGAGGTCATGGGGCAGGCGGAACGGCTGGCAGATGTCTCTTCCTCCATCCAAGCTTTGGAAAGCAAGGAATTTTTGAATAAGGTTTTCTCAAACCGTATGCTGCCCGGGGAAGGCGCTGTGGATGTTGCCTTGACCTTTGATGATGGGTTATTCTATCGCATTTTAAGCGAAACCGTAGACCTGCCCATTGAAAACGACTACGCTTTGATTTCTACCATTCGTATGCTTTCCGAAACAAAAAAAGAATACGATAAGATTGCCACGGCACTGAATGATGTGAAGCGAAAGGGCTACGGCGTGGTTACCCCTGTTTTTGAAGAAATTGCCCTGGAGAAACCGGAGGTGTTTAAACAAGGAAGCCGCTATGGCATTAAGCTAAGAGCAAAAGGGGAATCCATCCACTTGATTAAGGCGGATGTGGAAACCGAGGTTTCCCCCATTATCGGCAACGAGGAGCAATCCAGAGAGTTTATTGACAATTTGATTGCAGATTATGAATCCGAACCCGAGAAAATTTGGGATTTGAATATTTTTGGACGTACACTCAGCTCCATGGTAAGCGACGGTATGCAAAATAAAATCTATCGTATGCCGGAGGATGCACAAATAAAACTGGCAGAGACCCTGCAAAAGATCGTAAACGAAGGAAGCGGCGGTTTGATTTGCATTATTCTATAGTGCGCAAAAAGGTTGTTGCCTTTCGGCAACAACCTTTTTATATGCAGGGGTACCAACGCCCCATAAATATTTGCACAAAAACACCGTCTATTGTTTGCAAACATTGGGCCGATCGGGAAATACAATCATTCCATACCCGTTGATGGTTGACAACTTTGTCATAAAAGCTTCTGTTCCCTCATCCCGTTTTGCTTCAATCTCTTCTTTGTATAAAGGAATTAAGGTATAGAAATTAATCTGCGCTCCATCCTTACTTTTCAACACACTAATCTCCTGCTGCAAAGCCCCAAGCATTACCCCGCAAAGGGCGGTGCTTTCATCATAGGGCAAATATTCCTCAGAATTGGGAATGGTATGCCCCCAACCCAGCCAGGTTTTATATTCATGGGGAAAGCGTGCTAAATATTTCATCAAATTTACGGGCCACCACAGGCGATTATCCACCTTTCCGTCCTCCGGAAGGGAAAGCGTCCATTCCGCAGGCAGAAGCAGCATCAGCTCCCCTCTCTCCAACGGCTGATATTCGGGCAATAAATCCTCCGGCAGCGCCATGGGCAAGGCACTCATGCCCACAGTATATAAAACATGAAACTCTTTTTTTGTGGGTGCCTCCAACATATGAATATCTATCTGCAAGAATTCAGAATCCTTGGCATAAAACCCCCGTTCCTCTCGATCGGGAAACAAGGTTTTCATATGCTTCTCTATCTCTCGTTCATAGGGTGTTGCATGAACCGGCCTTTTCTTTTCCGGTGCTTTTAGCTCTTCATAATGAAGCTCTGTATTGTTTTTTTCCTTCTCCATAATACGCTCCTTACTCTCCGAACAACGCCTTGGCAAACTCTCGTGCATCAAATTTTTGTAAATCCTGAATCCCTTCTCCTACGCCAATATAGCGAACAGGAATTTGCAATTCGCTCTTGATTGCCACAACAATGCCGCCCTTTGCCGTGCCGTCCAGCTTTGTCAAAATAATCCCCGTAATATCGGCAACCTCTTGAAACAGCTTTGCCTGCTGTAAGGCATTTTGCCCTGTGGTTGCATCCAGCACCAAATATACCTCATTATGGGCCTCGGGGTGCTCTCTGGCAATCACCTTTGCAATTTTCCGCAGTTCTTCCATCAAGTTCTTTTTGTTATGCAAGCGCCCTGCCGTATCGCAAATCAAAAGGTCTGTCTTTTGATTTTTTGCAGCGTGTACCGCATCATATACCACTGCCGCAGGGTCAGAATTTTCTTCATGCCGAATGACCTCAATGCCCGACCGCTGCCCCCAAACCTCAAGCTGATCAATGGCTGCCGCACGAAAGGTATCCGCCGCCGCCAATAACACGGAGCGGCCCTCCGCCTGATAGCGGCTTGCCAATTTTCCGATGGTTGTGGTTTTCCCCACACCATTCACGCCGATCACTAAGATGACCGAAGGGTTGGGCAGGTTTTCTTCCTCCTGCACGTCTTCTGAAAGGATTTCTGTAATTTCCTCCGCCAACATTCCCTTGATGAGGGAAGGATCTGTCGTGTGTTCTCTTTTCACCCGCTTGCGCAGATTTTCCACAATATGCATGGTGGTCTGAACACCCATATCCGCCATAATGAGGGCTTCTTCCAGCTCCTCAAATAAGTCCTCATCAATCTTTGTGAAACCGCCCAAAACAGCATCTACGCCGCCTAAAATACTTTGTCTGGTTTTATCCAATCCGGCTTTTAATTTTGCAAAAAAGCCTAGCTTTTTTTCTTCCTCCGGTTGGGCGGATTCCGCAGAGTCTTCGCCTTCCTCGGCTTCCATGGCCTCCTCTGAAGCCTTTTTCGTATTCTCCTGCAATTCACGCTCCACCAAGTTCGCAAGCTCCTCTACAAAAGCTTCGCCCTCCTCCGGTGATGCTTCGCCAAAGGAATCTCCGTCGGGGGTTGTTATCAAGAGTTCTTCTTCACCGCTGGGTTTTTGCAGCATTTCTTCGGCTAAATCAGAAAGCTCGGCAACAAAATCAGCACCTTCCTCTGCACTCTGTGATGCAAACCCTTCTCCATTCTCCAAGGTGATTTCTATTGCATCCTCAGAAGCTTCCTCTCCTTCTTGATACAGAGTATCTTCGCCGGCTCTGAAAATTTGAACCGCTTCCCCACCCATGGCCTTGCCTACTGCGGAATGCACATCCGCCGTTTTATCCTTATTTTTTCCTACCTCTAAAACAATTTCTTCGCCGGCCTCGTCCGGGGTTTCAACCTCAATATCCTCTAAATCAAACAAACCTTCCTTTGTTTCTTCTGCCAAAGGCTCATCCTTTGTTTTTTTCTTTAAAAAATCAAACAATCCCATTCGTTTTCACCTCAAAAACTATCCTTCAAAAACGCTACTTGTTTCCTCAATTCCTGCCAAGACAAAGGGTCAAATGGCATCCTTCCCCTGCTCTGAAAAATCCACAGAAATTAACTTTGATATTCCCTTTTCCTGCATGGTCACGCCATACATCACATCAGCATATTCCATGGTGCCCTTTCTATGAGTAATGACAATAAATTGTGTGTCCACTGCAAATTTTTTCAAATATTGGGCAAACCGGCTCACATTGGCATCATCCAAGGCCGCCTCAATTTCATCCAAAATGCAGAATGGCGACGGCTTCAAATACAGTATGGAAAATAAAATTGCAATTGCCGTCAATGCCCGTTCCCCGCCGGAGAGCAGCTGCATATTTTGCAGATTTTTTCCTGGTGGCTGGGCAATGATTTCAATGGGAGATTCCAACACACGCTGGGTATCCACCAATTTCAAATATGCTTTGCCGCCCCCAAACATTTCTTGAAACACACGGCTGAAGCTTTCGGAAATGCGTTGAAATTGATCTTTAAACTGCTTTTCCATTAAAGCGGAAAGCTCCTCAATCATGTCCCGCAATTTTTCCTCGGCCTCCAGAATATCCTCCCGCTGCTGCGTTAAGAACGTGTATCGTTCCTTTACCTCTTTATATTGCTCAATGGCAGCAACATTTACATCACCTAAAGCACGGATTTCGCCCCGGATTTCTTTTACAGAACGGCATGATTCCCCCTGCCAATTTGCATGGTATTCTTTGGCCATGCGATGGGTCATTTCATATTCTTCCCATATTTGCGCAGTAATGCGGATTTTTTCTTCTTCAATCTTTTCCATTTTTGTTTCCAGGCGAAACAGTTCATTTTCCATGCGTCTTGCATACTCACTGTTCTCTCTTGCCCGCTCTTCCAGCGTCACCGTTTCTTGGGCAAATGCAAGCTTTTTCTTTGTGGTTTCTTCCAATGCCTGCTGCAAGGTAAATACTTTTTCTTCCAAGGAAAGGGCTTTCTCTTCTAACACCGCCTTTGCTTTCTCCGTTTCCGCAATATCCTGCTCCATGGACGCAATTTTTGCTTTGCCTGCCTCCCTTTGGCGGGAAAGCTCCGTATTTTCTGTGCGCAAACGTAATACCGTATCCTCAATATTGGATATATTTTGACCGTTCTTAGAAATGCCGATTTTTAATGCCGTAATTTCTGTCATAAGGGTATCACGCTTGCCCTTTTCTCCCGTTACATTTTCCTGAAATTGCAGCAATTCCGCATTGGCATCCTGTATTCTGCTTTCTGATAAAACCAGCGCCTGTTTACTCTTTTCAATATCTCCGGCAGCATGGGAAATTTGCTCACTTAACTGCCTTTCCTCTAAAGCAATGCGGGCCAAGTGTTCTTCCGTTTCTTTTGCATCGTTTTTGGATTTTTCTCCATCACTGAGAATACCGTTTAATGTTACGCTCAGTTTTTGCAGCTCCAATCTTTTTTCCACGCTCTGCTCTTCCATTTTTTCCAGATCTTCATGGATGAGTGCAAGCCGTTCTTGCAGGTCTTTTACCGCTTTCCCGGCACCTTCTATTTTTTCCCGCAAAGAGCGAATTTCCCTGCCTCGGCTAAAAATATGAGCGGCTTTTTTCTGCTTTGAGCCACCGGTCATGGCGCCGCCGGGATTTAAAATATCCCCGTCCAAGGTTACCATTTTATATTGATGTCGATATTTTTTAGCCAAGCCAACTGCATTGTCTATGGTATCTACAATAATAGTGCGTCCCAGCAGGCTTTCTGCAATTTGCTGATAGGCACACTCCACATCCACCAATGTATGGGCAAGTCCCAAAACGCCATTTTCGTCCAAAATAGAGGGCCGGCCATCAAAGGTGCGTCCTTTGATGGCTGTAATCGGCAGAAAGGTGGCTCGCCCCAAGCTTTTTTCCTTCAAATAACGAATGGCCTCTCGGGCATCCTCCTCCGTTTTGGTAACAACATTTTGTACTGCAGCGCCCAAAGCCCCTTCAATGGCAACCTCGTACAGCTCATCTACCTTTAACAGCTGGCCTACGGCACCGCAAATTCCTCTTTTTTCCTTATCGGGCAGGCTCAACAAGCTTTTTACACTATGGAAAAAGCCTTCATTCTCCCGCTCCATTTCTTTCAAAACAGAAAATCTGGATTGCATCTGACCAAGGTCTTTATTTTCTTTTAAAAGGCAATTCTGAATCTCTGCGCTGCCTCTTTGGGCTTTAAAGCGATCCTGCTCCAAGGCAAGCAACTCTTTCTCAAGGGAAGAAACGGTTTGGTTCATTTCCTCCTTCTGCTTCTCAAGGGCCTGTATATGTACCTCAAATTGATGGATTCTGCTTTCCAAATGTTCCTTTTCCTCACGCAGCTGCTCCTGACGGCTCAAAAATTGGGCTTGCAATGCTTCCAGCTTGGCAATCTCCCCCTTTGCTTCTGTGCCCGCTTTGATCTGCTCAAAAATCTCATCCTTAAAGGATTCCGCCTGAGTTTCATCATGATGCAGGGAAGCACTGATATTGGCATAGGCCTCTTCCAGCTTAGCAAGCTGTGTCTGCTGCTGCTCCAGTTCAATGCGCATGGCAGTCATCCGGCTATTGGTAAGCTCCATCTGCTTCTCATTGCCTTTGATTTGCTCCTGCTTTTGCGTGAGCTCCTCTCCCATTCTTGCAAGGTTGGCTGATGCATTTTGTTTTTGGGCTTCCGTTAGGCGGATTTGCCCCTCGTTGCGTTCTTTTTCAGCCTTCAGCTCTCCAATTTCTTTGCTTTGCTGCTGTAAGAGGACATCCATTTCTTCGGATTTTTCCTTACAATTTTTTAGCCATTCCTGATCCCTTTCCTCTTGAAGCTGATACTGACCCAGTTGCTCCTCCGCCCCTTTTTTATCAGCCGAAGCCTTTTCTAAATCTTGCTCCATACGGTCTAGGTCTCTGCAAAATGCCGCTACTTCCCCTTGCTTTAATTCTTCCTTTAAAGCCAAATAGCGTTTTGCCGTTTCACTTTGCTGTTCTAAGGGCTCCAGCCGCACCGCAAGCTCACAGATAATATCCTCCACACGGAGCAAATTTTGCTGTTCCCGCTCTAGCTTCGCCGCGGCCTCATTTTTGCGTGTTTTATATTTTACAATACCCGCCGCCTCTTCAAAAATACGACGGCGTTCCTCACCCTTTGCACTTAAGATCTCGTCAATTCTTCCTTGGCCGATGATGGAATAGCCTTCCCGTCCCACACCTGTGTCCATAAAAAGCTCTTGAATATCTTTTAACCGACAGGCGGTTCCGTTAATACGGTATTCACTTTCTCCCGAGCGGAATACCCTTCTGGTCACTTGCACCTCTGTATATTCTAAGGGCAGTCTTTGATCCTGATTGTCAATGATAATGGAGACCTCCGCAAAGCCCAGCGGTTTTCTATTCTCTGTGCCCGCAAAAATAACATCCTCCATTTTATCTCCACGCAGGCTTTTTGCTCTTTGCTCTCCCAAAACCCAGCGAACCGCATCGGAAACATTGCTTTTCCCACTGCCGTTGGGACCAACCACTGCCGTCACGCCTTGGTTAAACTCTAATTTCACTTTTTCAGGAAAAGACTTAAAGCCCTGCAAATCCAGTCTTTTTAAATACATTGCCCCACCTCGCTCGTTTTTGTTACATGATTAATCTGCCGCCTACCATGGTATAAATCACCCTGCCCTGCACTTCCCAATCAGCAAAGAGTGAAAATTTCGCTTTGGAAGCAAAATGCCTCGGGTCAATACGATAGCCTTGCCGAAAATCCACCACAATCAAGTCTGCATCCTTTCCCTTGGCAATGCTTCCCTTATTTTCAAGCTTTAATATTTTTGCAGGCCGGATACTCATGAAATCAACCAAATTGGCCAAGGAAATCAAGCCCGATTTCACCAGCCCCGTATAGCTTAGTGCAAATGCCGTTTCCAAGGAAGAGATGCCATAAACTGCGCTGTGAAACACCTTGTTTTTGTCCCCCTCGTTGGAGGGGCTGTGCCCGGAAGCAATGACATCTATGATGCCATCGGCAATGCCCTTTTGTATTGCTTCTACATCCTCTTGGGTACGCAACGGCGGATTTACCTTTGCCAAGGTATTGTAATTCCCCACGGCTTCCTCTGTCAGAAGGAAATAATGGGGGCAAGTTTCCCCCGTTATCTTGGCACCTCTTTTTTTCGCCTCTCGCATCAGCTGCACAGAGCCTTTTGTGCTCACATGGGCAATATGAAGCCTTGCCCCTGTATTTTCCGCCAATATGATATTTCTGGCCACCATAACCTCTTCCGCTTCTCGGGGCATTCCGGCCAAACCCAGATAAGAGGCTGTAAAGCCCTCATTCATAACACCCTTGCCCGACAAACCCCGGTCTTCACAATGGGTAATAACAGGCAGGTCAAACATTTTTACATACCTCATGACATTTCGTAAAAAAGAGGCTTCGTCCGTCAATTCATCCCCATCGGAAACCCCTACAATGCCCGCCTCGTACATCTCGCCGATTTCCGCCATTTCCTGCCCCTTACAGCCAATGGACATACTCCCATAGGGATAAATATTCACCAAAGCATGGTTTTTTGATTTTGAAACGATATATTCCACAACGGTTTTATTATCAATGGCAGGGTTGGTATTGGGCTCACAGGTAATGGTTGTAAATCCGCCTCTGGCGGCGCTGCGGGAAACCGTTTCAATATCCTCTAAATATTCAAACCCCGGGTCGCAAATATTGCAGTGCATATCGATTAAGCCGGGCAAAACCGTATTTCCATCAATATCCATTACCCTTTCGGCATCCGCCTTCAAATTTTTGCCGATCTCCTCTATGATTCCGTTTACCACATAAATATCGTATAGCGCCTCCTCTTGAAACCCGGGAGATACCACACGACAGTTTTTCAACAGTGTTTTCATCGAAAAGTCCCTCCCATTTGTGTCAAAATATAATACATTGCCATACGAACAGCCACGCTATTGGCAATTTGGTCGTTTATAATGCATTGGGGGCCGTTAATGACACCGGAAGAAATTTCAATACCGCGGCGAATGGGGCCGGGATGCATCACAATGGCATCCTTTTTTGCATAACGCAGCAAGGCCTCATCAATGCGGAAAAACCGCTTATATTCGTCCAAAGAAGGCAAAACCATGGTATTTTGGCTATCCTTATGCATTCTGGTGGTTAAAATAACATCCGCATTATTGATGGCTTCTCGAGCATCATAGCAAACCTCTACGCCGAATTTATCTACCGCAGGAGGAATTAAAGTAGGAGGGCCTGCAACACGCACCTCTGCCCCAAGCTTGGTCAGCGCCCAAATGTTGCTTTTGGATACACGGCTATGGATCAAATCGCCGATGATGGCAACCCGAAGGCCTGCAAAGCTGCCCTTTTGCTCCTTAATGGTCAATAAATCCAACAAGGATTGCCCGGGGTTTTCGTTAAACCCATCTCCCGCATTGATGACCGACGCCCCAACCGTGCTTGCCAAAAACTGAGGCGCTCCCGCCATGGGGTGACGCAGTATAATAAAATCAGCGCCCATTTGGTCAACCAGCTGTCCCATATCCCGTAGGCTGTCAAACTCTCTATTTTGAATAGAGCCGGTCATATCCACCACGCTGGCACTCAAATGCCTTGCCGCCAGCTCATAGGAAAGCTTTGCCCTGGCGCTTGCCTCATAAAAAAGAATTATGACCGATTTTCCCCTTAAATGCGGTGTTGTTTTATTTTTTTGACTGAGAATATACTTCATGGTTTCTGCCGTTCCCAAAATATAGCGAATATCCTCCGCAGACAGGTCCTTCAGACCAAAAAAATCCTTTTTTATCAGCGGCATTTCCTAACCTCCTAAACTCTATGCTTTTAAACGTGCCAGAAGCTTTGCAAAATTTTCCGGCAAAGGCGCTTCAAATTCCATGTACTGCCCTGTTGTAGGATGCAGGAAGCCTAAAACACGGGCGTGCAAAGCCTGTCCCTGCAAATGCATGGGCTGTTTTTTCGGCCCATACACCATATCCCCCAAAAGGGGATGCCCAATATAGGCCATATGCACACGAATTTGATGGGTTCTGCCCGTTTCCAGCTGTGCCTCAATCAGCGTAAAATTGCCCATACGCTCCAGTACCCGATAATGGGTAACTGCCCTTCGGCTATGCTTGTGGGTAATCGCCATCTTTTTACGGTCCAAGGGGTTTCTGCCAATGGGCTGATCTACCGTGCCCTCTTCCTTCCGAAAACCATGAAATACAATGGCATTGTATTTTCTGGTAATGCTATGCTCCGCCAGCTGTTCCGCCAAGGAGCGGTGAGCGGTGTCATTTTTTGCAACCATTAAAACCCCCGAGGTATCCTTATCTATGCGGTGGACAATGCCCGGGCGCTTCTCTCCGTTAATACCCGAAAGTTCTTCCCCGCAATGATACATCAATGCATTCACAAGGGTGCCCGAGGTGTGCCCCGGCGCAGGATGCACCACCATGCCTTGGGGTTTATTCACCACGATGACATCCTCATCCTCATACAAAATATCCAAGGGTATCTCTTCCGGAAGAATTTCCACAGTCCTTGCTTCGGGAACCTCAACATTTATAATATCCTTTTCCCGCAGCTTATAATTCCCTTTGACCCCGGCACCGTTTAGCCGCACATGGCCTTCTTCCATCAGCCGCTGCACCGCACTTCTGGATAGTTTCTCCATATTGTCTGCAATAAAAACATCAATACGGCAGCCCCGATCCTCGCGCTCTGCTCCAAATGTAAAATACTCCATATTATTCATCCTTCTTTTCTTCCTCCGGCTCTTTTATGACAAAGAGAATCAAAAAAGCCAAAATACACACGCCAACCACCACATAGATATCCGCCACATTAAACACAGGGAAATCGATGAATGCAAAGGCAAAAAAATCCACCACATAGCCTCTGAATATGCGATCTAACATATTCCCCAATGCGCCGGAAAAAATGAGTACCATGACCATGCGCACAAGCTGATATTCCTTTGTTTTTGGCAGTTTCGTGTAATAGAAGATCAAGGCAATGGTAATCACAATGGTCAAAAGTAATATAAACCACCTTTGCCCGGAAAACATACCAAAAGCAACGCCCCTGTTTTCAACAAAAATGAAATTCAAAAACCATTTTATAAATTCCATAGAGCCTACGGGTTTTAAATAAACCAAAGCAAAATATTTTGTAATCTGATCCAAGCCCACTAAAATTACGGTTGCTACCGCAGGTATTAACCACATCATATTTTCATCCTTTTAATATTATTTTCAAATTTTCCCAAACTGAACCGAATTGAAATGACAGTAGTCCCCAAATATAGTCCAGTTTGAAAGCTTGCACCGGCAAATACACCAAAATGCAAAATAGCCGTGGCAGCAAAAATGCTTTGTCACAGCTTATTTTAGACGCCAACACAGCTGCGGAAGACCACGCAAACCACAGAAAAAAGCGGCTTACGGCAAAAGTCCCCTGTTCGCCGCTTCCTGGCACATTATTCGTTTGCTTTACGCTCTTCATCCTTTTCGGCAAGGATCTCATTTTTATCTAACAGCTCAATTTCTGCATACAATAAAAGCTTCACTCGGGTACGCATTAATTCATAACGGTTTTGCAAAGCAACGAGTTCTTGCTCCAATTCATAGGTTTTTATTCTTGCGCTTTGCAGAATTTCTTCTCCCTGCAGCTTTGCATTTTCAATGATTGCTTTTGCCTCCGCCGCTGCCGCCGCTTTTGTTTCCTCCGCCGCAGCCTCTGCTAAGGTTAAGGTGCGCTCCAAGGTTTTTTCAAAATTAGAAAGCCGATCAGGCTGCGCAGAAGGCTGGACTACTTTTTCCTGTACCTTTTCCTTTTTGCTTTCTTCATAAAGTCGTTCATAATCTTCATAAAGATCATCCAAAAAGGTATCCACTTCCTCGGGAGAATAGCCAACGGAAACCTTCTTAAAATCCTTAGTGGCAATATCATTTGGTGTAATCACGCAAAAACCCTCCTAATCTAAATGTACATTT
>ENA-UOOM01000328-UOOM01000328.1-fermentation-metagenome-genome-assembly--contig:-NODE-328-length-56904-cov-9.250066_pt1 | contig 56904 bp, 46 predicted proteins | sample MGYA00245781_ERZ724031 | MGnify/ENA primary metagenome ERZ724031 (study PRJEB28704, sample SAMN03018317) | fermentation metagenome | biome: anthropogenic terrestrial biome; feature: soil; material...
AAGAAGCGAATGTATGGAAAATTTACTACATTTGCAGGGATTATCTGGGCAGTATTACGCACATTGCGAATGCCAACGGTTCTTTGAAACAGGAGTTAAGCTATGATGCTTGGGGAAGGTTCTTTGTTCCCGACCCGTATATACAAAATTCGTTATCCTCGCAAAATTATAACCGATATACTTATGCAATGAATAATCCGTTGGTATATATTGACAGAGACGGCGAAAATCCTTTAGTCGTCATTGGTATTATCGTTGGCTTTTTCTATCTTAAGACAGCTCATGATAAAGCTCCTAAAGAAGATCAAGGAAACCCGTTAAAATGGATATGGAATCCTCTCGATTGGGGTACGCCGGACGAAGTTGTGCTTCATTTCGGTTCGAATACCGATGGGTCGGGAATGCATGGCGGCATATCAGCCGGAAAATCCGGTCAACCTCAACCTATGGTTGGTTATAGTAGCAACCATAGCTGGGGAATGGGATATAATCAAAATGGAAATAACCATGTATATTATCCCCGTAATGATAATAATAAACCTGAAAAAGCAGCTTTAGAGGCAATGAATAGGGCAAGGCAATTACATCAAACAGTAGAAAATGTAACTCAAACATTCCATCAAATGTGGAATTCGGATATTGCAAGGGTTTTTATACCGGATGTCGTTTATATAAATGTTTCCGGAGTTGGAGTAGTTGGTGCAGGCACCGGGCTTGATTTAGGGGTGGCTTTACCTTTAAGGGGCCAAGATGCCGGGAAGTATTATTTATATTCAACTTTTAAGGGCCGGGGAGGCGTACATGCCGGTGCATCTTTCAATGTGGGAACGTCGTCTTACATTGGCCCTGTTGACGAGTTTGATTTCGAACGAAGCTTCTATGGGGAGTCTTATGGGGCTGAATTCGATTGGGAAGTTATAGGAGTCTCATTATCATTGAGTAAAGATGCAAATGAGAACTATTTACTAAGTAAAGATTTCGGAATTGGTATTGGAACAGGTTATTCTGCTGGAGTTGGAACTACGAAAGGGGGCGCTATCCCTTATATACGTCATCCGTTTTCTTTCTTTTGGTGATACAACAAACATTTAAAATATGATAGAAAAACTCAGAAATATAGGAAATGAAGTTATATATTTTCCATTTAAAGCTAAAGTTGTAATGCTCCTATTATTCATAATTTCTGCATTATGCCTTATAATGGTTGTTGTTATTAGTGAACTAATTCCCAACCGTAAATTTTATAAGGCAGAATTAGACGGACGGATAGAACATATTTACACTACTTCTGAAGATAAGTACTATAGAATCAATAATGAATGGTACTTAATCGGAAATAGGGATATTCATCTTGCTATTGGGGACTCTTTATATAAAGAACAAGACTCGTATTTGTTGGAAATATACGGCGGATTGACACAAAGGCGGAAATTTAAAAGGGAAGTAAAGCGTTTAGATTTTAAACCTGCCGGTACCGGTGCCGTTCCCCGTGACGTATCATTTATAAAGGGGAATAAAGTAAAATGAAACGTTTCGGATAATGCCTATTTCCTATTACGACGGTTTTGTATTTATTCATTTAAGATCAATGGTTTGTCCTGAAAGAAAAAAATAGAGAATCTAGAAAATTAAAAAAATTATTCACAATCTTCCGGGAGAATAAACTTTCGGAAGATTTTATAACAACATCATTCACAAATTAAATTACACAACAATGAAACGACATTTTTTTATTCTTTTGTCCGCCCTGCTTGTGGCGGCGATGATACTGCCCGGGTGCGGCAGTTCCAAAGGGTATTCGGGCGGTAAGCTGCAAGAGGACGAAACGGCTCGGATCGAGGGCGGCACCCATAAACTGAAAGTCAAAAAACGCAATACCACGGAGCAGGCGTTGCTGGTGAAAGTGGATTCGCTGACGGTGGGCAGCTTTATGAAAGGCTATCCCAAGCATACGGAAGTGAAGCCGGGGGAAACAACGGTGGAGATCCGCCACTTCTGCAAGTGGAACGATGGTTCGGCTATGGCCGGCGCCATGTTCGGCGTGATCGGCGCTTCGATAGCCGAATCCAACAATCCCCACACCCATTACAAGATCACCTTCCCCGCTGAAAAGGGGAAAACGTATGTGATCATGCCCGAAACGGATGAAGAAACCCTTAAGCCGCACTTCGTCATCATCGACAAGGCTTCCAATGTTCGGACGGAACCTTTGAGGGTCGTGGAGATTGCTAAGAAAGACAAGAATCAATAAACCGTTCATTTTAAAACAGCACATTCTTAAAACATTTAATTATTTTCAAGATGAAACAAATTCTATTGACGGTTCTATTGGCTGGGAGCCTCGCTTTGCCGGCCCTTTCACAAGTAACGTCTCAGGATAATCCGGAGTACGAAAGGCAATATGGAGAACCCCTTAAACACCACGACTGGCGCGTGGCCGTGGGCGGAGGATATGCTTACCGGCTAGGAAAAGTACAAAAAACAGGTGATGCCAAGCTCGATGATCTTTCCAAACAGTTGCGTAACGCTTTCAACCTGGATGCCGACGCACAATATTTCTTCAAGCAAGGCTGGGGATTAGGTCTGAACGCCAACTATTGTAGCGGAAAAGTATCGGGAGACGATATAACCGTGGAGTTTCAAGACGGAGACCGTAATATTACGAATTATAAGGAAACACAGAATATGCTCTTTGTCGGCCCGGCTTTTGTCGCCCGTACCGAATCTTCCAAATTCCTGCTGGTTAGCTCTCTGGCTTTAGGCCCTTTGTTCTATATGGATGAGATGGACCTTGACGGCCGTATCGTAAACGCCAATGCTACTACGGTTGGCTTCAACGCAGGGCTGGCAGGCGAGTATAAGTTGAGCGCCAAGGCCGGAGTGGGGCTAAAACTCTCCTATACCGTTGGAAGCGTCAACTCAGTGAAAGTAGAAGGCCAAACGGCCAAGTTCGACGAGCCTATGAATGTTTCCAACCTGATGCTAACGGCTTTCCTGAGTTTTCGCACTTGGTAATACGGCGTGAAGGCCATGGATATGAGACGGAAAATTTTTCTTACGATACTGTCGTTTGCAATGGGCGTATGCTCATTGCAGGCGCAGTTCAGCGCCGCCGTAAAGGCGGGTGTCAACGCATTAAATATCTCGTTGATGGTAGACAGCGTGGAAACTTATAACCCGGGAACTTCGCCAGACTTCAAAAATCAAATACAGGAATCATCAAGATCATGAAAATGAAAAAATAATCCATTTATTTTACACATATTGCTATTTTTTCCACTTGTTTTACTATCTTTGCGTGCAAGTAATGCATTTTTAATGATTATTTCAAACAAAAAATATACACTCACACTCCTCTCGATGATGACCCCTTGGGGGGTTATCTGATACATTCTTCACGCTTCCGAGAAGTATTCGTACTTTTTTTCGCGGGCAAAAACGCTCAGCAGTCTCTTCTTTTTCCATTTTTTATTTTAACTTTTACACCGTTTGTCGATAAACGGAATTAATTTTTTCACACGATGAAAGTCTTGAAATTTGGAGGGTCGTCCGTAGGAACACCCGAGAGTTTACAATCAGTAAAAAAAATCATACAGGCCGAGAGGGGCCCGGTAATAGTAGTGGTATCCGCCTTGCAGGGAATAACCGACCGGTTACTGCTGGCGGCAGATTTCGCCTTAAAATCCAATGCGGGGTATAAAACTTTGCTCGACGAAATCATCGTAAGGCACGAAACACTAATCGAAGAGGTCATTCCGCCTTCGTCCGAAAAAGAGGACGTTGTTCAAAAGACTCAATTATTATTTGAAGAGCTGCGCAACATTTTGCGCGGAGTCTTCCTTATCGGCGACCTGTCGCAAAAGACCTCCGACAAGATCATCAGTTACGGAGAACGGCTTTCTTCTTATATCATCAGTAAAGCGATAGAGGGCGCACAGCTTTACGATGCCACGTCGTTTATCAAAACCACCCAACTCTTCAATAAACATATCCCCGACATATCCTATTCAAACGAACTCATCCGAAAGACCTTCGAAGAGGATCCTTTCGACCGGATCGCAATTGTGCCGGGATTTATTTCGATGAGTAAAGACGGCGACGATATTACGAATCTGGGACGCGGCGGATCGGATTATACGGCAGCTATCATCGCCGCGGCAATGGATGCTTCGGTGTTGGAAATATGGACGGATGTCGACGGATTTATGACGGCCGACCCGAAAATCATCAAATCGGCTTACGTCATTGAAGAGCTCTCTTTCACGGAGGCGATCGAGTTATGCAACTTCGGCGCAAAGGTTATTTATCCTCCCACGATCTTCCCCGTTTACCACAAAAACATTTCGATTCATGTAAAGAATACATTCAATCCGGCATCGGAGGGAACGCTGATCCGAGATATTCAAACGGGAGGCAACGGCAAAATCATCAAAGGTATTTCGTCCATCGACGACACCGCGCTTATCACCATACAAGGATTGGGAATGGTAGGGGTCATCGGCGTGAACAAACGCATTTTCTCCTCACTGGCGGATAACGGCATCAGCGTTTTTATCGTTTCACAAGCCTCGTCCGAAAGCAGCACCTCTATCGGTGTGCGGACAATGGATGCTCCGCTGGCGCAAAAAGTCCTTCGGGAAGAATTCGCCAAAGAAATCGAACTCGGGAGTATCAATGATATTCTCGTCGAGTATAATTTGGCCACCATCGCTATTGTGGGACAAAACATGCGTCACGTGCCGGGCATCGCGGCCAAGTTCTTCGGAACCCTCGGACGAAGCGGCATCAATATCGTATCTCTGGCGCAAGGCGCGGGCGAAACCAACATCTCGTGCGTGATTTCGAAAAGCGATCTGAAAAAGGCGCTCAATGTCATTCACGATTCTTTCTTCTTATCGCCCTATCAAGAGCTCAATCTTTTCGTGACCGGTATCGGCACGGTCGGCGGCAAGTTACTGACGCAGATACAACAGCAGAAACATACGTTGGAGGAACGAAACAAACTCAAAATAAACATCGTCGGCATCTCCAACCGCCGCAAAGCGCTCTTCTGCCGCGACGGCATTTCGCTGGAAAATTATTTCGATAACCTCATGACGAACGGGATAGCCAGTTCGCCCGAAATCATACGCGACAAGATTGTCGAGATGAACATCTTCAACGCTGTGTTTGTCGATTGCACCGCCAGTCCTCAGATCGCCGTCCTTTACGAGGAACTGATGTCGAAAAACGTGTCGATTGTCACCGCCAATAAGATAGCGGCCTCGTCGGATTACGCCAATTACCACCGCCTGAAGGAAACCGCCCGGAAAACAGGGGTCAAATTTCTTTTCGGCACGAATGTAGGGGCAGGGCTACCGATCATCAACACGATGAATTCGCTCATTCACTCGGGCGACAAAATCGTGAAACTGGAGGCCGTGCTTTCGGGAACGCTGAATTTCATCTTTAACACCCTTAGGGAAGACATCCCGTTGAGTAAAGCCATCAAGATGGCTGTTGACGTGGGGTTCGCCGAACCCGACCCGCGCATCGACCTGAGCGGGCTGGATGTGATCCGCAAGCTGGTCATCCTCTCCCGAGAAGCAGGAACGCCCGTGGAACAGTCTGATGTGAAAAAGAACCTGTTCATTCCGGAAGCGTATTTTGAAGGGTCGCTCGACGAATTTTGGGAGAAGATTCCCGAGATGGATGCGGTCTTTGAAACACGCCGTCAGGAGTTAGCCAAAACCGGGAAGAAACTGCGCTTCGTTGCCACCTACAATAACGGAGAGTGCGAAGTGGGTTTGCGGCAAGTGGAGAAAGGACATCCTTTCTATCATCTGGAAGGAAGCAATAACATCGTGATGATCACCACCGAGCGCTATTACGAATACCCGATGATCATTAAAGGATACGGCGCCGGGGCGAGCGTTACCGCCGCAGGGGTGTTCTCGGACATTATCTCGATTGCGAATATACGATAAATTAATTAGCAAATTAGTAGATTAGCAGATTAGCAAATTAGTAGATTAGCAGATTAGCAAATTGGCAAATTAGCAGATTATGAAATATATCATTATTTTAGGCGACGGCATGGCGGATGAGCCTATTCCGGAATTGGGAAACAAAACCCCTTTGCAGGCAGCCCGGACTCCTTACATGGACTTGCTGGCGCGCATGGGTATGAACGGCCTTTTGGACACGATTCCCGAAGGTTTTTCGCCGGGCAGCGAGATTGCCAACATGGCCGTCATGGGATACGATGTGCCGAAAGTATACGAGGGGCGCGGCGTGCTCGAAGCGGCCAGCATGGGGGTAGATATTCTTCCCGACGAAATGGCCATGCGGTGTAACTTGGTATGCATCGAAGGCGAAGTGCTGAAAAATCACTCGGCCGGACATATCTCTACCGCCGAAGCCACCGAACTGATCGCTTTCCTCAACGAACGGCTGGGAAACGATTCGGTGCGCTTTTATCCCGGGGTTTCTTACCGGAACTTGTTGAAAATGAAGAATGGCAATAAGCACCTGCGCTGCACGCCTCCGCATGATGTGCCGGGACATCCTTTCCGCCCCTTGCTGATACAACCCGAAAATGATGAAGCAAAAGCCACGGCGGAGAAATTGAACAGCCTGATCCTCGCTTCACAACAATTATTGAAAGATCATCCCATCAATCGTAAACGTATACAAAAAGGAAAAGATCCGGCGAACAGTATCTGGCCCTGGTCGCCGGGTATGCACCCTACGATGAAGCCGCTGAACGAGATGTTTCCTATCCGTAGCGGGGCTGTCATCTCGGCAGTAGACCTCATCATGGGTATCGGAGTGTATGCGGGACTCGAAACGGTGCATGTAGAAGGAGCCACCGGCCTCTACGACACGAACTACGCCGGAAAAGCCGAGGCGGCGCTGAAGCAGTTGCAGGAAAAAGACTTCGTGTATCTTCACATCGAAGCGCCCGACGAAGCCGGACACGAAGGCAATGCGCCGTTGAAGGTACAGACGATCGAAGATATCGACGCGAAGGTGTTGAAGCCGATTTACGAGGCAACGGAAAAGATGGACGACACAGTGGTGATTGCGGTACTGCCCGACCACCCGACCCCTTGCCTCCTGCGCACCCACACACGCGATGCGGTGCCTTTTGTCGTCTACCACCGGGGTATGCAACCCGATAGTGTGCAGGCGTATGATGAATTCTCGGCCCGCAAGGGAGCGTTCGGTCTTCTTAAAGGAGATGAATTTATGAAAACAATCTTTTCTTTACGATGAACTATTACAGTACGAATCACAAGGCTTCTCCGGCATCGCTACAGGAAGCCGTGGTAAAGGGATTGGCCCCCGATAAAGGCCTGTATATGCCGGAACAAATCCCTTTACTGCCGCAAGCGTTTTTTGAGCATATCGGCGAGATGGGATTAACGGAAATCGCTCAAACGGTCGCTCAATCGTTTTTCGGGAACGATATTCCAAAGGAGAATCTCGACGCGATCGTCGCCGATGCCTTGAACTTCGAGATTCCTTTGGTTGAGATCGAAGACGGGATCTATGCGCTGGAGCTTTTTCACGGCCCGACGTTTGCCTTTAAAGATGTAGGGGCGCGCTTTATGGCCCGGATGTTGTCTTATTTCGTACAAGAGCGTAACCAAGAGAACGTAGTCGTACTCGTTGCCACCTCCGGCGATACCGGAAGTGCGGTGGCCAACGGATTTCTGGGCGTAAAAGGCATCGAAGTCGTCGTATTATATCCCTCGGGAAAGGTGAGCCCCATACAGGAAGCACAGTTCACAACCCTGGGGCAGAACATCACGGCGCTCGAAATCGAGGGCACGTTCGATGACTGCCAAGCGTTGGTCAAATCAGCTTTCATGGATGAAGAACTGACTTCGCAGATGTTCCTGACATCGGCCAATTCGATTAATGTCGCCCGCTTTCTACCACAATCCTTTTACTATTTCCACGCTTACGCGCAACTGGCAAGGAAAGGCAAAGCCGGCGAAGTGGTATTCTCCGTGCCAAGTGGCAACCTGGGCAACCTCACCGCGGGGATCTTCGCCAAACACATGGGGCTGCCGGTGAAACGATTTATTGCCGCCAACAACCGCAATCATGTGTTCTTCGACTACCTTTACAGCGGTCAATACGCGCCCCATGCATCGGTAACCACGATTGCCAACGCCATGGACGTGGGCAATCCAAGCAACTTCGACCGTATCCTCGACGTATACGGACGCGACCACGCCCGCATCGTCGCCGACTTGTCGGGACAATGGCATACCGACGACACCATCCGCAAAACCATCCGTACGGTGTATCAACAAACGGGTTATGTGCTCGATCCGCATGCGGCCTGCGCTTATCGATCTTTAAAAGACGGGCTGTCTCCGGGGGAAACCGGCATTTTTTTAGGTACGGCGCATCCGGCCAAGTTTAGGGAAACCGTGGAAGAGTGCCTCGACAAAAGCGTCGACATCCCCCCCGCTTTAAGGGCATTCATGCATCGAAAAAAACAGTCGCAACCGCTTTCGTCGGACTTCGAAGAATTTAAAAAAACATTAATCCGGCTCTCTTAGAGACTTCTTATAGTTTATTTTCGTATTTTTGACCCGTTATTCCCGCATAATTGAGTAGTTTTGCGGTCGAAAACCGCACGCGACGGGTCTGTTTGAATGAAGCATCTGGTAGCAAGCATAGTTATTTTTCTGGCGATTACGCTGATTCCTCAATATTCTTATTCTCAAATAAGGACGGAGAGAGGCGATTCGTTGTCTCAACCCAACGACTCGGTTCTCCGGCCCGACACGCTCGCAACCGATAGCCTCGCCCCAAAAAAGGAAACTCTCGAAGAGGCGGTGCATTATACCGCCAAAGACTCCATGATCTTTACCGGCGACAATATGGGCTACCTTTATGGAGAGGCCGATGTAAAATACGGCGATTTAAGCATCAAAGGCGAATACATCACCACCGACCTCGACAGCAGCGTCATTTATTCCACGTTCGGGCTCGATTCGATAGGAAAGGAATTCGGATACCCGGTTTTCACCGAAAGCGGCTCCGAATACGAAATGAAAAAGGTGCGTTACAACTTCAAGACGAAGAAAGCCTTTATCTCCAATGTGGTCACACAGCAAGGCGAGGGGCATATTGTGGCGAATGATGCCAAAAAGAATGCCGACAATTCGTTTTATATGCGCAACGCCAAATATACCACGTGCGATCACCACGATCACCCGCACTTCTACCTGAATCTGTCCCGGGCGAAGGTGCGCCCCGAAAAAGATGTGGTCACAGGGCCCGCTTGGCTCGTGGTGGCCGACGTACCCCTGTTTCCGATCGTCTTGCCTTTCGCCTACTTCCCCTTTACAAAAAAATATTCGTCGGGGTTTATCATGCCCAGCTACGGCGACGAAATGCAGCGGGGATTCTACCTGCAAAACGGCGGCTATTATTTGGCCATAAACGACTACATCGACATGGCCATCACGGGCGAAATTTATACGAAAGGGACTTGGGGCCTCGGCGCACGGTCGAACTACCGGAAACGCTATAAGTATTCGGGAAGTTTCAACCTCTATTACTTAAATACCGTATTAGGCGATAAAGACCTGAAGGATATTCCGGGCGCCTATTCCGAATCGACAGACTTCCGCATAAGCTGGACCCACACACAAGATCCGAAATCGAACATGTACCGTACCGTGTCGGCAAGCGTCAACTTTTCGACCAGCCGATACAACCACAACAATATCCAAGACTTGTATTCGAGACAATCGGCCAACAACACCAAGAGTTCGAGCGTGAGCATTACGCAACGCTTCCCCGAGTCACCGTGGAGCATGTCCGCCACGATGAATATCAACCAGGTGTCGAGCGATTCGACGATATCGGCCACCCTTCCGAACCTGACCGCTTCGATGAGCCGTATCTATCCGTTCAAACGCAAAAATGCCGTAGGATCGGAACGGTGGTATGAAAAGATATCGATGAGTTACTCGGGGGAATTCCGTAACTCGATTCAAACCAAAGAAGACCGTTTCTTCAACTCGAATCTTATCAACGACTGGACCAACGGCATCAAGCACAACATTCCGGTGAGCGCGACCTTCTCGCTCTTCGATTACATTCAAATATCGCCGTCGATAACCTATAACGAACGATGGTACACCGGCGGAGAGAAGAAGGCTTGGAACCCGGTTACGAAAACGCATGAAGTGGTCGATACCGTCCGCGGGTTCAAACGGATATATGACTACAGTACCTCTCTCAGCGCGAGTACCAAACTATATGGCACGTACATTCCATGGAAGGTTTTCGGCGATAAAGTGCAAGCCATCCGCCACGTCTTTACGCCCAGCATCAGTTTGAGCTACCGCCCCGATTTCAGTACCCCGGAGTACGGCTTCTACGAAACGTATAGTTATCGTGACGAGTATGGCAAAGATATGGTATACACCTACTCCCCGTACTCTTCGATGATGTTCGGTACGGCGCCTTCGGGAAAAAGCGGAAGTCTCGGCTTCGATTTCAAGAACAACCTCGAAATGAAAGTCCGCAGCGACAAGGACTCGACGGGTGTGCGGAAGGTGAGTCTTATCGACGATTTGGGCATCAACTTCAGCTATAACATGATGGCCGACTCGATGAAATGGAGTATGATCAACTCGAACATCCGCCTGAAACTATCCAAATCGTACACGCTCAGCTTGAATGCCACGTGGGATCCGTATCTCTATGAACTCGATGAAAACAACAATCCCCGGAAAGTCGACAAGCTTCGCATTCTCAACGGAAAAGGGTTCGGAAAGTTGTACAGCACGGGCACCTCTTTCTCCTATTCGGTGAACCAGGACACGTTTAAAAAATTGTTCGGCAAAGAGGATGAAGACGATGGAAAAAGCGAAGAGGAACGCCAACGCGAGTTAGAAAGCCAATTACCGGACGATGGCACGATCGGCGAAAATCCGTATGAAACTCCCGAAAAGAAAAGCGTTTTCGATAATGCCGACAACGATTTGGGGGAATTGGACGAAGACGGTTATCTGAAGAACCAAGTAGTGTGGAACCTGTCTTTCAACTATTCCCTGCGTTACAGTTATGGAGACTTCGATAAGTCGAAGCTCGAATATAAAGGACGGCTTACGCACAATTTCGGCCTGAGCGGATCGATACAACCGACCAAGAACTGGAACTTCACGTTCAACACCGATTATAACTTCGACCTGAATAAATTCACCAGCGTCAATTGTACGGTTACGCGCAACCTGCACTGCTGGAGCATGTCGGCAAGCTTTATCCCGATCGGATTATATAAATCGTACAATTTCACCATCCGAGCCAACGCTTCGTTGTTGCAAGATTTGAAGTACGAGCAACGCAACTCTCCTTACGACCGCTCTATGGATTGGTATTAAGAAGAAACAACCCTTTCAAGCCATCCCCTTGTCACTTTGTCTCCCGATCCTTTTTATCACCCCAAAGCCGTTTCATCCACTCGGCGAGTTTTGTCTCCGCGGCATTCTGCTGCGGCTCCCAGAACCGTTTGCCTTTTACTTCCCGCGGCAGGTATTCCTGTTGAACAAAGTTATTTTCGAAATCGTGGGCATATTGGTAACTCTTGCCGTAATCGAGCTCTTTCATCAATGCCGTAGGGGCATTCCGCAAATGCAACGGCACCGGCAGATTGCCCGTTTCCCCGACGAGGGCGATGGCTTTATCGATGGATAGATAGGCCGAATTGCTTTTGGGCGAGGTGGCCAGATAAACCGTTGTTTCGGCCAAAACGATGCGCCCTTCGGGCCAGCCGATTTTTTGCAGCGTGTCGAAACAGGCGTTCGCCAACAGTAACGCGTTCGGATTGGCCAGCCCGATATCCTCCGCCGCGGAGATCACCAGCCTACGGGCGATGAACTTCGGATCTTCGCCTCCGGCAACCATCCGCGCCAACCAATAAATCGCTGCATCGGGATCGCTCCCCCGAATGGATTTAATAAAAGCCGAAATAATATCGTAGTGCATCTCACCACCCTTATCGTAGGCTGCCGGATTTTCCTGCAACCGCTCCGTCACACGCTTATCGGTGATGACGATCGGTTCGGTTACTTCGGCCGAAACAATCAGGTCGAGGATGTTCAGCAATTTACGGGCGTCCCCTCCTGAAAAACGGAACAGAGCGCCCGTTTCCTTCACCTCGATATGCTTTTCTTTCAAAACGATATCTTCACTCAGCGCCCGGTCGAGCAAGCGTTGCAGGTCTTTCTTCTCCATCGGCTTCAGCACATACACCTGGCAACGCGACAACAACGGGCGGATCACTTCGAAAGAAGGATTTTCGGTAGTCGCTCCTATCAGCGTGATGGCACCCGTCTCCACCGCGCTGAGCAACGAGTCTTGTTGCGACTTGCTGAAGCGGTGTATTTCGTCGATAAACAGAATGGGGGAAGCCGCTTCGAAAAAGCGGTTGTTTTTGGCCTTTTCAATCACCTCGCGCACATCCTTCACGCCGGAATTGATCGCACTCATTCTGTAAAAAGGCGCCTTCACCGTGTTGGCGATAATGTTGGCAAGCGTGGTCTTTCCGACACCCGGCGGGCCCCAGAAAATAATGGAAGGAACTCGTCCGGCATCGATCATTTTGCGCAACACAGCCCCCTTGCCGACCAGATGCGTCTGGCCGATATACTCGTCCAAATTCTGCGGACGTAACCGCTCTGCTAAAGGTGGATTCATATTCTCTATAATTTATGACACAAATATACGGGAATTTCGTTCAAAGAGCAAAGGAGAAAGACAAAAGACAAAAAATGAATCTATTGTCAAAAAGCCCCTTCGACCGATAATCTTTTTCCGTATAAACGCCTTATCATCCAAATCAAAAGCCCCGAAGCCTTTTTATTGCGAACCTGTCACAGAGATACTTATTTATCAATGCTTTAAACATCAAAATAAGACGAAACAATCTTCCCGGAATGCGTACAAAACAGAAATCTTTCTTTATTTTTGCAAGATGTTCCTGTGAACCGTTAATGATTACCGCAATGAACTGGAGAGAATATCTTGCCATCCATACCTGCACGGCCGAAGAAGCGATAAAAGCCATCCGATCGGGCGACCACTTGGTATACAGCCATGCCGCCGCATGCCCGTCCACCATCAACAGAGTGTTGATCGACCATAAAGAGGACTACCGCGATGTGTCGATCTTCCACATGCTTTATGTGGGCGATGCGGTACATCTGGCTCCCGGCGTAGAAAAACACTTCCGCCTGCGATCGAGCTTCCTTAACGACGTTTCGCGAAAAGCCGTAGAGGAAGGGCGTGCCGACTTCTACCCATGTTATTTTCAGCAGTTGCCGGCGATGTTCGATATCAAATCGTTTCCGGTGGATGTGGCGGTTATTCAGGTAACGCCGCCCGACAACGACGGCTATTGCAGCTTCGGCGTGTCGGTCGATTACATCAAGGCCGCGTGCCGCAATGCCCATACCATCATCGCAGAGATGAACGACCGCATGCCCCGTACATTGGGCCCGGAGAATAAAATCGCGGTGACCGACCTGCATTATATTGTGGAAGTATCGCACCCGCTACCTGAAGTACAAAAATCGACTATCGGCGAACTGGAAAAAAAGATTGCTCATCATTGTTCTTCGTTGATCGATGACGGCGCGACATTGCAAATCGGCATCGGCGCGATCCCCGACGCGGTGCTGATGCTCCTCGACGACCGGAAAGACCTCGGTATCCATACCGAACTGTTCACCCCGGGAATCGTGGATTTGGTGAAAAAAGGGGTGATTACCGGAAAACGAAAGACTTTCCATCAAGAAAAGATCATTTACACCTTCCTCATGGGAGACCGGGAAACGTATGATTTCGCCGATAATAACCCCATGCTCGAAGCCTATCCGGTGGATTATACCAACAGTCCGTTCAACATTGCGAAGAATGATAAAATGATTGCGCTCAACTCGTGCATCGAGGTGGATTTCAACGGACAGGTGGCGGCCGAATCCATCGGCTCTTATACTTACAGCGGCACGGGCGGGCAGGTGGATTATGTGCAGGGGGCGCGCCTGTCGAAAGGGGGCAAATCGATTATGGCGCTCCCGTCGACGGCTGTAGGCGGAACAATATCGAGAATCGTCCCTTTCCTTAAACAAGGAGCTGCGGTAACGACTTCACGCAACGATGTCGATTACATTATCACCGAATACGGCATTGCGCATCTTCGCGGACAAAGCCTCCGCGAACGGGCAAAGCAACTGATAGAAATTGCGCATCCCGATTTCAGGGAAGAACTGGAGCGAAATTACTTCGCGTTATTCAAACGGAAATAATTCATCCCTTAATTTGGGCGTTTTCTGCGGAGGAATGGTTCTGACAGCCGTCCCGATCATTCTTACGCGGTTCCCGACCATTCTTACATGTTTCTTATCCATTCCTACATGCTTACCGGCCATTCCTGCGTGTTTCTTATCCATTTCTATATGCTTTCCAGCCATTTCTGCGTGCTTACCGATGATTTCTGCACGTTAATTCATCATTCCTGCATGCTTTTGAGCCATTCCTGCGCGCAAATTCACCATTTCTGGACGCTTAAATTGGATTCCTGCATATAAAATAAAGGCAGGACTCGGCTCAGAGTGATTTGGAAAATTTCTTGTCCGAATGGAGCATCAATTTATCCAATGCCGCCGCGACATTACGCACAAAGGGCGCCGCTTCGGGTAGGACATGAATAGCCGTTTCATCAAAAACAAGGATTCCGTCATCGGCGAAAGCCTTCAAGACCTGTTCATCATAACGGATCGCCTGCTTCACCTGCCCGACAGGAACGCCCGCAGAAGAAGCGACCTCTTCCCAATTCACCGAATAATTACACATCAAGGTAGAGATAACCTCCCGGGCAAGTTGCTCTTCGCGGTTCAGCGAATAACCTTTCAGTACGGGTAGGCGGCCGGCATTCACCATCGAGATATAGGTGTCGAGATCTTTCACATTCTGGCTGTACGAGTTGGATAACTGGCTGATGCCGGTCACTCCGAAAGCATATACCTGCCCGGTGGTGTGACGGGTGCAATACCCCTGAAAGTTACGGGCAAGCGTTTTTTCCTGCAACGCATGATAAAGCTCATCGTCGGGCAGCACAAAATGATCCATGCCGATGGCTTTATAACCGGCATGCGTAAGGATAGAGGCGGCATCGTCAAACAGGTTGCTCTTCAGGACAGGCCCGGGCAGACCGGCGACTTCCAGCTTCTTTTGCAACGGATTGACCCATGGTACATGAGCATACGAAAAAGTAACGATCCGATCGGGCTGTATGTCGACGGCATGACGGATGCTTTCCGAAAAAGACTCCCGCGTTTGCAACGGCAGGCCGTAGATAAAGTCGAAATTCACCGACACTTGCTTTTCGCGGAGCCAGCCCACAATATCCTCCAGCGGCAGGCGGCTGCCCTTGCGGCGGGTGGTTCGCAACACTTCTTCCTTAAAATCCTGAATGCCGATACTCACGCGGTTAAAACCGATATCCGGCAAGGTTTTCCAATACGTTTCATCCATATATCCCGGATGACATTCGATCGCAATTTCAGGTTGATCGATACAATCGAACTCCGAAAGAACGATTTCATTCAGTTCCTGTAGAAAAGAGGCCGGCTGGGAAGTGGGCGTTCCGCCGCCGTAGTGTATTTGAGAAATCTTCCGGCCGTGCGATAATAACGGCAACACGAGGCGCATCTCTTTTTTCAATGCTTCCCGGTATGCTTCGACGCTCGCGGGGCTCCGGAGAAGCATGGCGTTACAGCCGCAATAGTAACACATCCGGAAGCAAAAGGGGATATGGATATAGATGGAAATGTGCTGCGGGGAAGCGTCATTCGAAGCGATCACCGCTTCCCTGTACGATTCGGCGGTAAAGGAATCGTTGAAATAGTTCGCCGGCGGATAACTGGTATATCTCGGTACGGGAACACTATACTTTTGAATGATTTCTTGATTCATGATGTATGCCTGACTTTTTTACGCCCGAAGGCAATCAATAAATAACTCAGCGAGACGAAAGCAATGCCGGTCTCGATAAGAAACAACGTACCGTAACCGAACATGCCGGCCAGCTTGCCGGCTACAATCGCCATCAACATCCCGCTGAAATGCGTGATAACGGTTTGTATCGTGAAGTCGGTCCCTTCGTACCCCTTCCGCACGCAATCCATCGAAGTCGTATAAACGACAATCGTCGCCAGCCCGTAACTGCCCCAAAGCAACGAGATGCCGAAGTGCAGCGTGGCGGTATTTACCGGCAGCATTGCCACCAACAGATAGAAATAGGCTGCCGTAAGAAGAACGAGGAAAGCGAATAACGCCCGGGCGGTCCTCCGACCGATTTTCCTGACGATGAAACCTCCCGCGAAGGAGGCGATGCAACCGACCGATGTGCCTACGATGCCCGACATGATGCCGATTTTCCTGACGGAATATCCGTAGTCCACGAGCATCGGCTTCAGCATGGCCAGGATGCCGATAATGCCGGCATTATACAAAAAGAGAAAGACAACCTGCTTCCAGATGTTCTTCTGCTTGAAAAATCCGAACAGGTCGTCGGGATTGGGCTTCGGCATTTTTTCCTTCGAAATGGGCTTTTCCAAATGCTTTTCCTTGAAGAAAAACAACGGGATAAGCGATAGGACGACAAACAGCGCCAGATACGGAAGCAACGAGGCCCATCCGATGCGATGGTATAACAGCAACAACAACCCGCCGCCGACCATCGCCCCGCCGAAACTGCCGATGGATTGCATGCTGTTGACCATGCTCTTGTCTTTTTTACCGAAAGAAACCACGGCAAGGGCGTCGGTGGCGATATCTTGTGTCGCAGAGGCGATGAACGAAGCGATGATCAGCCCGATAATCAACCACGGCGTCACGTGGAAGTCGAGGAACGACACGGCAAGGATAATGCCGGCATAGATGATTTCGGCCGAAAATATCCACCGTTTATAATCGTGCAGGCGGAAACACGTGCGGTCTACCGCCGGCGACCAAACGAACTTGAGCACCCACGGCAACTTCATCAGTTGAAGCATCCCGATAATCTCCAGCGGGAACTGCTGTTGCCGCATAATGACGGGCAATACCGTCGAGAAAAAACTCATCGGGATGGTTTGGGCGATATACAGGCAAAGGAATGTAAACAGCTTTCCTCCCTTTCGGATGTTCCAACTCATGCGATGTACTCCGTCGTTAGGTTTAAATAGAAATCGTCATATCGACTCCGAACGAAAAAGGTTTGGACGGCTGCCCAAACCGGTTTTTGCCCATCTCGAAATAATAGGTGACATACTTTTCATTCGTGAGGTTTTTCGCCCATACTTCCACCGATACGCCCTTGCGGATAAACGAAACGGTGGCATTTACCTGCGAATAATAGTCTTGCACCGCCTCGTTTTTATCATCCCAATACAATTTGCCGAGCCCGGAATAACGGGCATTCAGTTTTATGCGGTCGAGCCATTCCCTGTTAACGGGAACGGTATAGTCCGCCGCTACCGATACCGTATTGCGAGGCACCAAAGATAAGAAATTTCCGCTATAATCGATGCCCGCGCTCTCGTTATATACATAATCCTTAAACACCGCATGCGTATAGCCGTAGTCCACATGCAGGCCGAGTGCCTTCGAGGGGAAAACCGAAGCCGATATTTCCAACCCTTTACTTGCTGACTTTCCCGCATTACGCAGTTTAAAGCCTTGTTCGGAAGCGCGCCGCTGTGTGATTTGCTGGTCGGTCCAGTCGATGTAAAACAAGCTGGCATCGGCATGCAGCCGGCCGTCGAAGAACACGCCTTTGGCGCCCGCCTCGTAACTCCAGCTATGCTCCGGCTTGAACACGCGGTCTTTTTCTTCCTCCGCCGTAGTGTTGAAGCCTCCCGCTTTGTAGCCTTTCGTGGCGGACAGGTAGGCCAGGCGGTCGGCGGTGAAATTGTATTGCAGCGAAAATTTAGGGGTAACTTGATGGTACACATCGCGACCCGTGACGGGGCTTTGGTTTTCTTCGACACCGCTTTTCGAAAAGGTTTTGGTCCGATTCTCCATCGTTATTTTCTCCCGATCGTAACGCACGCCGACGGTCGCAGACAGGCCTTCGAAGAACAGGTCGTTCAACGTCGATTGATGATACAGCGCGAAGCCGGTGGTGGGAGTTGTTACCGAAGTGACCTTCAGGCTATCCGAAAAAGCGCGGTATTCGATATCGTTGGTTTGGGAATAATTCTGCCGGAACGCAAACACGCCGAACTGCCAATCGTATTTCTTTTTCCCGACGGACTGTATATTGGTTTCGTGCGAAACCATCTGCTGCCGGTGCGTGAACGTCACGAAAAGAGCGTCGTTAGGCGTAAAATCCTGGTCGATACCCTGCTTTCCGTCGAAGTACTGAAAAGAGGTTTGCGACCCCAACCGGAACGAAGGGGCGGCATATTCCACGGTCAGCCCGTTGTTCGACAGGTGCCTTCGGTAATACGACGGGGCATTGTAATCGACCTTATCGACCGTGTTGCGCTCCGCATCGTAGATACCGTAGGGATAGGCCTGCTGGTCGGAATACTCATACGCCGACGTCAGGTAAGCCGTCAACTGCGGGCGGATATTCCATCCCAAACGGACGCGGCCGGTCGCCACATCCATGGCATCGGCGTTTTCACCGTTATATTCGTTTTTGATATAGCCGCCCGTCTTGTTATAACTGCCCGACAAGGAATAACCGAAGCGCCCGCCGATGTTTCCGATATGGGATGCGGCCGCCTTGTAATTGCCGTGACTGCCGGCAGAGAGCTGCATGGTCGACCCCTTGCTGCGAAAAGGCGATTGGGTATATACGTTGATGATTCCGCCCATGGTATTGCGCCCGTATAAGGTGCCTTGAGGCCCCCGCAGCACTTCGATGCGTTCGATGTTTTGCAGATGAAAATCGAACGAGGAACGGTCGAAATAGGGAATGCCGTCTACATAAAGCCCTACCGACGGCGCGTTGATGCGCGAGCCGATGCCTCGGACATACACGGGGGAAGTCAGTTTGGAACCATATTCGGGCATAAAGAAATTGGGGATGAAGCCGTTCAGGTCTTTGAGGTTATAGATATTGCTTTCCGCAATCATCTGCCCGGACAACTGCGTGGCCGACACCGGCTGCACCGTCAAGTCCTTTCCTCCTTTAACACCTACAATCACCACTTCATGAATGTTATACGACAGCGCGACAGAATCCTCCGCAAGCGGTGCGTCCTTCTCCTTAGCCTGTATCGCAAGGGCGAACACGATTCCCAATGGAAGCAAAAATCCTTTTTTCATCAGCCAACTTTTCATCTTGCAAAAGTACACAAATAAAAAACAGCGCACAATCACTACTTATAGTGATTGTTATCCTGCGGCATATCCGAAAGATTTATTCTATCTTTGCGGCATGACACACAACACAAGCAATAACAGCCCCGGCACATCCGTTTTCGACTGCATCGTTATCGGAGGCGGCATCAGCGGCATCTCATTTGCGTATCAGGCAGCGAACAGCGGCGACAGCGTTCTCGTATTGGAAGCGGAGAAGTCCGTGGGAGGACAAATCGACACCTTCGCGCCGAAACGCTATCCCGACTTTTGGACGGAACTCGGCGCCCATACCTGTTACAATTCCTACACCCGGTTATTATCAATCGTTACGGATTCGGCATTACAGCGGGATTTGCTGCCATTGGATAAATGTTCCTATATCTTGCACAACGGCCGGCACCTAAAAAGCGTCGCGTCGCAGCTATCGTATCTGCCCTTAATCGCACACGGATGGCGGATGTTTTCTTTCTCGAGGGAAGGGAAAACGGTGAAACAAGCCTTTCGCCCGGTGGTGGGCGCGTCGAACTACGACAAGCTCTTCCGGCGGTTGTTCCGGGCGGTGATTTGCCAGGATGCCGATGAGTATCCGGCGGTATTCTTTTTGAAAAAGAGAAAGGAGCGGAACAAGGAAATGCCGCGCAAATATTCTTTCAGCAAAGGATTGTCATCGCTCCTACAAGCGATGACAGAGAAAGGAGGCTTCTCCGTCAGGACGAACAGCGGAGCGGCGAAAGTCACGTTGGCGGATGGAATCTATTCGGTTGAAACATCGGCGGGCGAAACCTTCCGGAGCCGGAATATCGCGCTCGCCACGAATCCCCAGATAGCTTCGCAATTGACGGCGGACATCGAGCCGGAGGTCAGCGCGCGGCTAAAGACCATTGGCTTGTTCGAATCCGAAGCGATGACGGTGATTGTGGACAAGGACAGACTCACCCTGCAAAAAGTGGCGGGCATCATTCCCGTATCGGATGAATTCCTCTCGGCGGTTTCGCGGGATGCGGCGGAACATCCCCGTTTGCGGGGCTTCACGTTTCATTTTTATAAGGGGCAAAAGACTGAAACGGAAAAACTTCGCCTGATAAGGACGGTTTTGAATATCGATGAAAAAGATATTCTCGAAACCGCCGCTAAATTACACGTATTACCCTCTCCCCGCCTCGAACATACCGATATCATCGAGCAAGTGGAAGCGTTACGCCGGCAGAAGCATACGTTTTTCCTGGGAAATTATTATTACGGGTTGTCGTTGGAAGATTGCATCCACCGTTCGGCCGATGAATGCGCGCGATACCGGGCGGCGAATCGGGCATCCGTCTAACGACTCCCTCCCGTTTGACGAATAATGAGCCGGTTGCCGTTCCGGCTGCTTATTTTTTATTTCAACTGCTGCATAATCGCTTCCACCGCATCGGCCAGCCCGTCGGGATTTTTACCTCCTGCCGTCGCGAAGTGCGGTTGTCCGCCTCCTCCGCCCTGAATATGTTTGGCGGCTTCACGAATGATTTTGGCGGCATTCAAGCCTTTGGCGACCAAATCATCGCTCAACATCAAGGTAATTCCCGGACGACCGTCCGACAAGGTACCTGCCACGAAAAGCATATTCTCCGGCACTTCGTTTCGCAGCCAGAATGCTATATCTTTTACAACCTCCGGCGGCACCGTTTCCGAAACGGCTTTGAAAACAGAGACTCCGTTAACAATCTCCTTCCGCGAAAGAATGGCTTTCTTCAGTCGTTGCGCTTTCTCTTTCGTAAACTCGACGATCTTTTTCTTCATCTCTTCGTTTTCATCGATGAGCTTCCTCAGTCCGGTAAGGATTTCCGGAGAACTGCCCACGATCAATTCCCTTATGCCTTGAAGGATCTCTTCTTTCTCATACAGATAATCTTCACACGCTTTAGCGGTTACGGCTTCTATACGGCGTACTCCGGCGGCGATGGCACTTTCGCTCACAATGCGGAATGTTCCGATACGGCCGGTAGACGAGATGTGGGTCCCTCCGCATAATTCGATCGACGAGCCGAAGCGTACCGTGCGAACCGTATCACCGTATTTCTCCCCGAATAACGCCATCGCCCCGGCAGCCTTCGCTTCTTCGATCGGCACCTGTCGATGCTCTTCCAACGGAAAATCGCCGCGTATGGCAGCCGTCACCAGCTCTTCCACTTGACGGATTTCCTCACGGGTCATCTTCTGAAAATGAGAGAAGTCGAAGCGCAACGATTCGGGCGATACATACGATCCCTTCTGTTCGACATGTTTCCCCAACACCTCCCGCAGGGCTTCGTGCATTAAGTGCGTAGCCGTATGGTTGCACTCGGTGGCCGTCCGTTTTTGCGTATCGATCCGGGCGAGAAACGTTCCTTCCGTTTCTTCGGGAAGCTTATTCGAAAGATGCAAAGCGAGGTTATTTTCCCGCTTGGTATCGAAAATCTCAATGGATCCGTTTTCCGTCAGAAGCCAACCGCTATCGCCTACCTGGCCTCCCATTTCGGCATAAAAAGGAGACATCGACAAAACGATCTGAAAGAAAGACTTGTTTTTTTGTTTCACCTTCCGGTAACGCAGGATGTGCGTTTCGACCTCCGTCTTATCGTAGCCGACAAATTGCGGTTCGCCGTCGCGCACCAGCACCCAATCGCCGGTTTCTACGGCCGCCGCATGACGCGCCCGTTCTTTCTGCTTACGCATTTCGGCATCGAATCCGTCGTGGTCGACGGTCATGCCGTGTTCCCGCAAGATGAGTTCCGTTAAATCCAACGGAAATCCGTAGGTGTCATATAATTTAAAAGCCACCGCGCCTTCGAGTTTCGTTTCACCTTTTGCGGTATGCTCTTCCATTTGTTTTTCCAGCAAACGGATGCCCGTCTCCAACGTCCGCAAAAACGACTCTTCCTCTTCCCTGATCACCTTTTCCACTAAAGAGCGCTGCGCAACCAATTCGGGATACGCCTCGCCCATCACATCGACCAACGCCGGTATGAGCTTATACATAAACGCTTCATGCATGTCGAGGAAAGTATATCCGTAACGAACGGCGCGGCGCAAGATACGGCGAATCACGTACCCCGCTTTCGCATTCGACGGCAACTGCCCGTCGGTAACCGAAAAAGCGATGGTGCGCACATGATCGGCTACGACGCGCATGGCAATGTCTTTTTTAGGATCATCGCCGTAATCGGTTGCCGATACTTCGGCGATCTTCTTGATCAGCGGTTGAAAGATATCGGTGTCGTAATTCGATTTCTTGCCCTGCACGGCCATGCACAACCGCTCGAAGCCCATTCCCGTATCGATGACTTTTGCCGGAAGGGGATCCAGCGATCCGTCCGCCTTGCGGTTATATTGCATAAAAACCAGGTTCCATATTTCGATGACCTGCGGATGGCTTTTATTCACCAGCGACAGCCCGTCGACCTTTGCTCGTTCCTCATCGGAACGGATATCGACATGAATTTCCGAACACGGTCCGCAAGGCCCTGTATCGCCCATCTCCCAGAAGTTGTCTTTTTTGTTTCCATCGATGATGCGGTCGGCAGGCAAGTATTGCGCCCAGTATCCGGCCGCCTCCGTATCGCGCGCAAGGCCTTCTTCTTCGCTTCCTTCGAAAACGGTGGCGTACAAACGATCCTTATCGATCTTGATGACTTCGGTCAGGTATTCCCACGCCCATTGGATGGCTTCCCTTTTAAAATAATCGCCGAACGACCAGTTTCCAAGCATCTCGAACATCGTGTGGTGATAGGTATCGTGCCCCACTTCTTCCAAGTCGTTGTGCTTTCCGCTTACCCGCAGACATTTCTGCGAATCCGTTACGCGGGGATATTTCGCAGGGACATTCCCCAGGATAATGTCTTTAAACTGATTCATCCCGGCGTTGGTAAACATCAACGTCGGATCGTCCTTAATGACTAAAGGAGCCGAGGGGACCACCTGATGTCCTTTAGAGGCAAAAAAATCTTTAAACGATTGCCTGATTTGTTTTGAAGTCATCATATCTTATAAAAAACGAGTTATTTCTGATAAATGGTTTGCAAAGTTACACTAAAATCTTTATTTTTGCCACATCTCTACGCCATTATCCTAAAGATAGGCGCAGATAAACCGACAAACGATTTTATCCGTATTTTTCAAACACCAATGGGCAAACGAAAGAAACCTATCGACTTCAACAGTAAACGTCTCTTCTTTTCGATTCAGGAAGTAGCCGATCATTTTGCGGTGAACATCTCGCTGCTCCGTTTTTGGGAAAAAGAGTTCGATACGATCCGCCCGAAAAAAACGCCGGGAGGCACCCGTCAGTATACCCGGGAAGATGTGCAACAAATCGAAGTGATTTATCATTTGGTGAAAGAAAAAGGCCTGACCCTCGACGGCGCCCGCCAGACCTTGAAAGAAAAAAAAGACGACCATCTGAAACGCGTGCAGGTTCTGGACAAGCTTCAGGATATCAAAAAGGAATTGCTTTCGATGGAAGAGGAATTCGACCGGTTGCATGAACATCAAAAATATATCAGTCCTCATATTGAAAAAGAATAGCCCAGATCGAATAACTAAAATCGACGCTTATCACACAAAAAAGAATGATCCGATGAAAAAAATGATCTTTTTAACCACGTTGCTTTTCTCTACGATACTTTTTGCGCAAAACGGCGCACCGGTAAAAATGGGTGCCGAAAACACCTCCCTCTATTTTCCCCTTTTACAGGGAAAACGGGTGGCCGTCATGTCCAACCAAACCGGGATGGTCGGCAATGAGCACCTGGTGGATATGTTGCTGAAGAACGACATCCGCATTGCGGGCATCTTCTCACCCGAACACGGCTTCCGCGGGACGGCCGACGCCGGGGAACACGTATCGAGTTCCATAGACGAAAAAACAGGCATCCCTATTTGGTCGCTGTACGGCAGCGACAGCGGCAAACCGTCGGCCGATAAGATGAAACAATTCGATGTACTGGTGTTCGATCTGCAAGATGTGGGACTTCGCTTTTATACGTATTACGCCAGCATGGCGCGCCTGATGGACGCCTGCGCCGAACACGGCAAGAAAATGATCGTATTGGACCGGCCGAATCCCAACGGATTCTACGTAGACGGCCCGATCCTCGACATGAAATATAAATCCGGCGTGGGATGGTTGCCGATACCGGTTGTTCACGGCATGACCCTCGGCGAACTGGCGTTGATGATCAACGGAGAGAAGTGGTTGCCCGAAGGCCGCACCTGCGATGTAACGGTCGTCCCGTGCGAAAATTATACGCACCAAACGCGCTACGATTTGCCGGTGGCCCCCTCCCCCAACCTGCCAAATAACCATTCCATTTACTTATATCCGTCGACCTGCTTGTTCGAAGGCACCGTCGTGAGCCTCGGGCGCGGCACACCTTATCCGTTTGAGATATACGGGCATCCGAAGTATAAAGGTTCCGATTTTTCTTTCACTCCCCGCAGCGTGCCCGGTGCGAAGAATCCGCCGCTGTTGAATGAAACGTGCTATGGTGTCGATCTTCGTCCGGTTTCCGATGAAGTGATTTGGAAAAAAGGGTTCGATTTATCGTATGTCATCGATGCGTACGCCAACCTGCAGATGGGTGAGAAGTTCTTCACCGCTTTCTTTGAAAAACTGGTCGGCGTGGAGTATATCCGCCAAGATATCATCGCCGGCAAATCGGCCGACGAAATCAAAAAGAAATGGCAAAACGACGTGGAACGGTTCAAACAACAGCGCAAACCGTATCTGTTGTATGAAGAATAATTAATTCAAGTTTCGCAAGCCATATCGTTGCAACTCACCTTCGCCTCCCGATGTTTTGTGACCCGGTATCGTTCTCGTTCGCTAAAAGAGTAGAACTCGCTTCGCTCAAACAGCTCCTCTTTTTACGCTCATTGCGAACGCCGGGTCCCCACAAAACATCTAAAGGGCTCCGTTTGAGTCGCAACGATTACAAACGCACTTGCGAAACTTGAATAATTAATGCGTCTGACATTCTTTCCGAAGCGCAATAAAGATTCACTCTGTTGAACAGGCAACGACTCCGCCATAACAGCCAACCGTTTTATTTCATCGTAAAGCCCTTGTAAATAATGAATCGCCGTAAGCGGAGCCTTATAAGTATCGCGTATTATAAAACGAAGATTACGGATATCTTCCAATGCAGAATCGGAATAACGAATACGATATTTCATAACTTGAAATGAGCGTGCATATCGATGCCGTAATCTTCACTCAAATCATCCAATAGTTTCGAAAAGACTTGCCGATGCGTTGGAGCCTTCTCCATGTCTTCCTACAAAACATCTTCAGTAGGGATCGCTAAACGAGTATATTCCTCTGTCGGTTCATTTACCGCATTCGATGGAAACGTTACCACATCGGGGAATTTTTTCAGATACGCAATAATTTCCCGCCCCTCGGTCGTATCTGCGTTGATATGTGCAATAATTTTCATAAAATCGGCCTCCTTTCACCTGCAAATGTAAGCGTTTTCTTCAAAGAACAAAAATTTATTCAACCTCAAATAGGATAATGACTAATTATGGAACAACCTCGTATCATATAAGAACTTCAGAACTTATTGGATTTCGAGCTTGATAAGGGAACCTATCAACTAAGTCCATAGCAGCAAAGGATCTAAAAGAATGCTCTCATCTTCTAAAACCATACTTTGCGTTTTTTTTTGTACTTTTGCTCCTTAAATTGAAACATATATGGAGATTGCAAGTAAATATAATCCTGAGGAGGTAGAGGCGAAATGGTATAAATACTGGATGGACAACCGGCTGTTTCATTCCGAACCGGATGAGCGAGAACCGTTTACCCTGCTTATTCCGCCTCCCAACGTGACCGGAATCCTTCACATGGGACACATGTTGAACAATACGATACAGGATGTACTGGTGCGCCGCGCCCGCATGCAAGGGAAAAATGCGTGTTGGGTTCCCGGCACCGACCACGCTTCCATCGCTACCGAAGCCAAAGTGGTCAATAAGCTGGCTTCGCAAGGGATCCGCAAAAACGATCTCTCGCGTGATGAATTCTTGGAGCATGCGTGGGATTGGACTCACGAACACGGGGGCATCATCCTCGAACAATTGAAGCGCCTCGGAGCCTCGTGCGATTGGGACAGGACGGTGTTCACCATGGACGAGAAACGAACCCAAAGCGTATTGCGTGTATTCTGCGACCTTTACGACAAAGGACTTATCTATCGGGGCGTACGGATGGTCAACTGGGATCCGCAGGCGCTCACCGCCCTCTCGGACGAGGAGGTGATCCATAAAGAGGTACACGGAAAATTGTATTACTTGCGGTATAAAGAAGAGGGATCTGATAATTACGCGGTGATCGCCACTACGCGCCCGGAAACGATTTTCGGCGATACGGCGGTGTGCATTAATCCGAATGATCCGAAAAACGCCCATCTGAAAGGGAAGAAACTGATCGTCCCGCTGGCCGGCCGCACGGTGCCGGTCATCGAAGACGAATATGTCGATATCGAATTCGGAACGGGCTGCCTGAAAGTAACGCCCGCCCACGATGTGAACGACTATATGCTGGGTGAAAAATATAACTTGCCTTCCATCGATATCTTCCATCCCGACGGAACCCTCAACGAACATGGCGGCCGTTACGCCGGTATGGATCGTTTCGCCGTCCGCGAACAAATAGAAAAAGACCTCGAAGAAACCGGTTTGCTCGAAAAAGTAGAACCATACACGAATAAAGTGGGTTTTTCGGAAAGAACGAATGCCGCTATCGAACCGAAGCTCTCCATGCAATGGTTCCTGAAGATGGACGATCTCGCGCAGCCCGCCCTCGAAGCGGTAGAGAACGATACCATCCGCTTCTATCCCGAGAAATACAAAAACACCTACCGCCATTGGATGGAGAACATCAAAGATTGGTGCATCAGCCGCCAATTGTGGTGGGGACATCGCATTCCGGCGTACTTCCTTCCCAAAGGAGGCTACGTGGTGGCGATGACGCGCGAAGAGGCATACAAAAAAGCGCTCCAAAAAGTCGATTATCCGCTGTCTATCGACGACCTGCGTCAGGATGAAGACGTCCTTGACACCTGGTTTTCGTCGTGGCTATGGCCGATATCGGTCTTCGACGGATTCAACGACCCCGATAATAAAGACATTGCGTACTATTATCCGACCAGCGACCTGGTGACAGGCCCCGACATCATCTTTTTCTGGGTGGCGCGCATGATTATGTGCGGGTACGAATACCGCCGCGAACCTTGCTTTAAAAACGTGTATTTCACGGGGATCGTGCGCGACAAGCAGGGACGCAAGATGTCGAAACAACTCGGCAACTCGCCCGACGCGCTGACACTGATCGACCAATACGGGGCCGACGGCGTGCGCATGGGAATGCTCCTTTCTTCGGCGGCCGGCAACGACTTGCTCTTCGACGAATCGCTCTGCGAACAGGGACGCAATTTCAATAACAAGATATGGAACGCTTTCCGTCTGATAAAGGGATGGGAGGTGAAGGAAGAGACGCCGCAACCCGATACGGCGGCTATCGCTATCGAATGGTTCGGGAATCTGCTCTCGAAAAATATCCGCGAGATAGATGATCTGTTTTCGAAATACCGCCTCTCCGAAGCGCTCATGCAGGTATACCGCCTTTTCTGGGACGAGTTTTCTTCCTGGTACTTGGAGATGATTAAGCCTGCCTATCAACAACCCATCGATAAAGCGACTTACGAAGCCACTCTGGGCTTCTTCGACGCCTTGTTGCGCCTCTTGCATCCTTTCATGCCCTTCATCACCGAAGAACTCTGGCAACGTGCGTACGACCGACGCGAAGGGGAAAGCATTATGGTGACACGGCAACCGGCTGCCGGCATGGTGGATGAGTCGCTGCTCGACGCTTTCGAAACCGTCAAACAGATTGTCGCCGGGGTACGAACGATCCGCCTCGAGAAGAATATTCCCAACAAAGAAGCGCTCGTACTCCACACGGGAAGCGGGCATAATGACAAATACAATAGCTTGCTCACGAAGATGTGCCACTTGTCGTCCATCGCTCCGGTAACGCAAAAAGAGCCGGGTGCACCGGCGTTCTTTGTCGGTACCACCGAATACAGCATGCCGTTGCGCGATAAGATCGACAAAGAAGCGGAACTGAAAAAGCTGACATCCGAACTGGCGTATCAGGAAGGGTTTCTGCAATCGGTATTAAAGAAGCTCGGCAACGAACGGTTCGTGCAGAATGCCAAGCCGGAGATTGTCGAAAACGAACGCCGGAAACAGGTCGATGCGGAAGAGAAAATCGCGTTGCTGAAAGAAAGCATCACCGGTTTGACCCGCGATTGAGCCCGTTTGGCTGCTCTAAGCGGTGTAACGGATAAAAGACGAATGAAATAAAAAACCACGGCAGATAGCCGTTTGACGGGGAGGGGACAAAATATGAAACGTAGCTTATCTTATATTTCCGATCGAATCGAGGAGGAAATCCTCTCCTCCCGTCCTGTTTCGGGAGGCAGCATTTCATCGGCGTATCTGCTGGAAACAAAAGACAAAAAGTATCTGCTGAAAGTAAACGACCGCCCCGAAGCCGGAGCAATGTTCCACGCGGAACAATCGGGCTTGCAGGTGCTCGAAAGCACCGGAACAATCGCCGTTCCGCATGTTTACCTGACCGAGACAGTCGACGGAGAATCCTTTCTTTTGATGGACTTTATCGAAAGTAAGCATCCCGACCACACCGATTTCGAGCGGCTGGGCACGCATCTGGCGCACCTGCATTGTTATCCGCAAGAGCGCTTCGGATTTGAAGAAGATAATTTTATCGGACGGCTGCCGCAAAGCAATTCCCCGCACGACGATTGGCCGGCGTTTTATTGGTACGAACGCATCGCCCCGCAATGCCGCCTCGCGCTCAAGGCGCACCGGTTGCGCCCCGACGAAATTCCGGCCGAAGGTAAAGCCCTCCGCGTGTTCACCGATATCTTGGGAGAGGATGTTAAGCCTTCCCTGCTGCACGGCGACCTGTGGGGCGGTAATTACCTCGAGCAAATCGATCTCTATCAACTCTATTACCTTCTGGTACATCTCAACCTGTTCGGCAGCGGATATTACTCGTCCGTCGCGGCTATTTTAAAACGCTATTTTTGACAAGATAAAACAGTCCGTCATGGATTTATGGAAAAAGATACGTCTCCTCTTCGCTTTCCACCGCTATTTCCTGCCGACATCGCTAATCATCGACGGTGCTTGCATGTATCTGCTATATAGAAACGGCATGGGGGCATATTCGGTGCTTTTCTGGTTTAAAGTAGGCACACTGGCGGCCAGCGCCTATTTTATCAACGAATACAAAAGACACGAATATTACTATTTTTTCAACTTCGGATTATCGAAAAAGGCTCTGTGGATAAGTACCTTGTCTTTTGATATGTTCTTATTTTTTATCTTGATATTCATAACAGTACAATTTCTATGAGACACATCTTGGAGATCGACAGCGTCCGTTTACTATTCGGAGATCGACTTATCTTGTCGGATATTTACCTGAAAATCGAAACCGGACAAGTCGTCGGATTATTGGGGCGCAACGGTGAAGGAAAATCGAGCCTGATGCGCGTGGCTTTCGGCACCTTGCCGGCTGAAAAATCCGTCCGATGCGATGGCAAAACAATATTCGAAGCTTATAAACAGCCTCATCTTCTCGGCTATGTTCCGCAACATAATTTCATTCCTAAATCGATGACTTTAAGGCGCATTTTCAGGGAAAGGGATATCGATTTCGCTGCTTTTGGAAAGGATTTTCCAGAGGTACAACTCGATGGTGACACCGTACGATTGAAGGACCTCTCCGGAGGAACCGTCCGGCTCATCGAATTATATACGCTCATCCGCTCGGCATGCCGATTTGTGTTTCTCGACGAACCGTTTACCCATATCAGTCCGGTACAGATTTTAAAAATAAAAGCAATCATTGGCGAGGAACGTTCCCGTAAAGGATTTCTTATTACCGACCATCTCTATAAACATGTGGCGGATTTATCGGATACGATTTATATTCTTAAAAACGGCAAAAACCATCTTGTTTCCACGCTCTACGATATGAAAGAATCAGGATATATCGGTTAACAAATAATCGAAAGCTATTTCAGTCTCCCCGGGGTAATAGATGTTCCAATGCGATTACCGCCAAGCATCCCATCACAAAGCCGTTCCCCACAATAGGCCGGATAAGCGAAGGAATCGATTCGCTAAAGGATTCCGGAGCGAAGGCGATCAATACGGCCAACATCAACGGAAGACCTATCACAAGCCCGTCGTTGAACGATAGTTGCGTTTCTCCTTTGAACAGCATCTGCAATCCGGCGGACACCTGGCTGCTCATCACGTACAAGAGCACCGCCCCCATAACCGCCGACGGAATGGCCGTCAGCCAACCGATCACCCCCGGAACAAACGGGCATACCATTAACAAAGCTCCGGTTAGAATCAGCGGATAACGCGAGGCACATCGCGAGGAAGCAATCACACCGGGACTGAACGAATAATCGACCGCGCCGATCACTCCCGACACGCCCGCCAGCATGTTGAAGAACCCGGTCATCCGCACACCCCGGCGCGTGCGGTGTTCCAAATCAGGGGCATCGATCAGGGTACCGACGGAACGGATGGAACCGGCTTCGTTTACCAACAAAGCCATAAAGCAGAAGAGAAATGCAAGGAAAACAGAAAAATCAAACTCAGGCGTGATAAACAGATGATTCATAAGCACGCTTAAATCGAATGCCCCCTCGCCCGCTTCGTTCGCCGCCTGCCCCCCGAAGAAAAGGGGATAAATCAAACTTCCTCCGATAAACGCAATAAGCACCGCGCCCGACCTCCAGATTCCTCTCAGAATTTGATTGAGAACGACGATCGCCGCACAGAGGGACAGGGTGTACAGAAAATTGCCGAACGGTCTTCCATCGCTTCCTAACGACAGAGACACGACCAGCGGCATGATGGTGAAGGACACCAATAGCAGAATAACCACGATAACGCGCCGCGTAAACAGCTTTTGCACCCTATCGAACAGTTTCAGGTATGACAATAATACCAACAGCGCGCCACCTAATACTATCGACGTGTACACGGCTTCTTGTGAAGCGCCCGAACTACTGACAATTCCGATCAACAACACGGTAGCCGGGCCGATAAGCACCGGCAGGCGGTGCCCCCACAGAATTTGCGCGATAAGTCCCGCACCCGTTAAAACAAACACTTTACAGAGGTAAGCCATTTGTATACCGCTGTCTTCCGAAGTAAGTTTCGACGTTAAAGCGGATAAAATCACCAACGAAGGTAAAATTACACTGACCCATTGTAGCCCGAACAGCACAAACGCTTTCGGTTCGGGCTTATCTTCCAAACGATATTTCATTGTCCTATTTTTATTCTATATAGATGGCGACGGAATGCCCCTCGCCTAACCGCTCCAAACGGCATAAGCCGTCAAACGGGAAGCAGCGCCTTCAAAAAACCAAATAAGGCTTCAGCCGGGCGATATCCTCTGCCGTAAATTCATCCAACAGCCCCAATTCCTCTATCGACTCCACACGTCCTTTGCGGCGGCGCAAGTCAATAATCACTTTCGCCTGCTTATAATCGATATACGGATGTCGCAACAATGAATCAAACGGAAGCTCGTTCACGTTCAGCCGGGAGAAATTGTCATCTTGCACCACAAAAAGTAAAATCTTTGCATATAGCTCCTCATCGATACCATACACTTCCTGTAGTTGCTTCTTCGAGTAGAATCCGCCCAACAAACGGCGGTATTTCACAATCCGGGCCGCATATGCGGAACCGATGCCGGGCACTTTTTTCCATATTGCCGTATCGGTTTCATTTAACGAAATCGTTTCCCCGGCAGCAAGTTTTACTGTTGAATGATATGCCGGCGTAAAATAAGTGCGCTTTCCAGCATTTGCATACAATTTTCCACTATCCGAAAGAAGACCCGGATGACGAACATCCCGACTCTTTTTGTATTGATGGTTATTATATGGATACTCTTCGCCACCGGTTGTCTGTAAGGACCGCCGGAAGTCTTCGAACTCCCGCTGCAAGGAATCCGTTCGGGCGATAATGACCGATGATGATTTCTTATTTGACAATAATATATTGATTATAAGCGTACACACAATCAGCAGAAGCAAAAGAAGGATGCCACGTCTCTCTTCCTTCCGAAAATACAGAAAATCATTCCACCGCATATCTTTCTATCCTTTTTCACGGTGTAAAGCTATTAAATTAATGGAAATCGTCAAAAATATTTCATCAAATTCGCGTTTCTCTTTTCTCCGTCTGCAAGAAATTGTACCTTTGAGCTTCAATAACAAAGAGTCACGACCTATCCACAGGGATTACATATGGTTTTAAATTATATTTGGATTGCTTTTTTTGTCATTGCCTTTGCAGTGGCGTTCATTAAACTGGTATTCTTCGGCGACCTCGCTGTATTTACCGACATTATGAACTCGACCTATGACACGGCGAAGACCGGATTCGAGATTTCTCTCGGGCTTACGGGTGTGTTGTCGCTTTGGCTGGGCGTAATGAAAATCGGTGAACGCGGCGGCATGGTGCGGCTGTTTTCACGAGCGGCGGCGCCTTTGTTTTCGAAGCTCTTCCCACAGATTCCCACAGGGCATCCTGCATCGGCTTCCATCCTGATGAACGTATCGGCCAATATGCTGGGACTGGATAATGCCGCCACGCCTTTCGGGCTGAAAGCGATGAAAGAACTGCAAGAGATCAATCCCGATAAAGAACAGGCCTCCGACCCCATGATCATGTTTTTGGTGTTAAATGCTTCGGGACTGACACTCATTCCCGTCACCATTATGGTCTATCGGGCGCAGATGGGTTCTGCCAATCCGGCGGACGTATTTATCCCCATCATGATCGCCACCTTCATCTCAACATTGGCGGGAATGCTGGCTGTTTGCCTCAAACAGCGCATCAATATATTCAGCAAAGCCATCATGGGATTCCTTCTCGGGATGACGGCAATCATTGTCGCCACGGTAATGATCTTCCGTTCCATGCCTCAGGAACAAATCAACATGGCATCCGGATTGGTCGCGAATATTTTGTTGCTGACGATTATCGTGTCTTTTATTGTTAAAGCGATGATGAAGCGGGTAAATGTGTTCGACGCATTTATCGACGGGGCGAAGGACGGTTTTAAAACCGCCGTCACCATTATCCCCTATCTTATCGCCATACTGGTCGGTATCGGCGTATTCCGAGCTTCGGGGGCGATGGATTTTTTGATGGACGGACTGCGCGATCTGGTAGCGATGACGGGCATGGATACCCGATGGGTCGATGCCATGCCCACCGCCTTGATGAAACCACTGAGCGGAAGCGGCGCACGGGGCATGATGATCGATACGATGGCGACGTTCGGCGCCGATTCGTTCGCGGGACGGTTATCAGCGCTTTTTCAGGGCGCTACCGACACGACATTCTATATCGTTGCTGTTTACTACGGCGCGGTGAACATCAAAAACTCGCGCTATACCGTTCCTTATGCCCTTTTGGCGGATTTGGCAGGCATTGTGGCAGCGATATTTGTCGGCTACCTGTTCTTCGGCTAAGAAATAGAGGATTCTAAATGCAAATAAACGTTAATTATGGCAATCACTTTTCAAGCGGAAGGCGTAAAGCTTCCTCCCATTAAAAAAAGAAAAACGGCGGAATGGATTCAGTCCGTCGCCAAGGAATACGGCAAGCAAGTAGGCTCGCTTTCCTATTTGTTCTGTTCGGACGAGAAAATACTCGAAGTAAACAGGCACTATTTACAACATGATTTTTATACGGATATTATCACTTTCGACTATACGGAAGAAGACATCCTCGCAGGCGATATTATCATTAGCGTCGACACCGTGCATTCGAATGCGGAAAAATTCGGGACGCTCTTTGCCGAGGAGTTGAACAGGGTAATCATCCACGGCGTTCTGCATCTTTGCGGCATCAACGACAAAACCGAGGACGACGCAAAGAGGATGCGCGAAGCCGAAGAGAAAGCCTTGCAAATGCTCCGAACGAGATGAATCCGTCTAACGGTTCCCGGACGTTTGACGGATGGAGAGAAGCAACTCGGCCAATCTCTTATCAATCTTTTTTTCGTATCTTTGTATGCTTATAAATAACAGATGAATTTTTCTTATGATATAATTGTTGTCGGCGCCGGACACGCCGGCTGCGAGGCAGCTACGGCCACGGCCAAGTTGGGCTCGCGCACGTTGCTCATCACAATGGATATGAACAAAATTGCGCAGATGAGCTGCAACCCGGCGGTCGGCGGTATCGCCAAAGGACAGATCGTCCGCGAAATCGATGCTTTGGGCGGGAATATGGGAATCGTGAGCGACAAAACCGCAGTTCAGTTCCGCATGTTAAACCGCTCAAAAGGCCCCGCGATGTGGAGCCCGAGGGTGCAAAGCGATCGCGCAAAGTTTATCGAAACGTGGCGCGATCTCATTGAAAACACCCCCAATTTATATATGTGGCAGGATACCGTAATGGAATTACGCATTGAAAACGGCGCCGTAACAGGAGTGAAAACGCGCATGGGGATGGAGTTTTCGGCGAAGGCCGTCGTTCTGACTACCGGCACATTTCTAAACGGGCTGATCCATATCGGGAAAGTCCGCATTAACGGCGGGCGTATTTCCGAGCCGGCTTCTTCGGGTATTACCGAACAGTTGAAGGCGTTGGGATTCCGTACCGACCGTATGAAAACGGGGACTCCCGTACGCATTGACGGACGGAGTGTCGATTTCTCGCAAATGGAAGAACAAAAAGGAGAAGACGATTTTCACAAGTTCTCCTACCTTCCGGATATCCACCGTTCGCTTACGCAACGCAGTTGTTGGATGACGTACACCTCCGAAGCGGTCCACGCTGTGCTCCGCGCCGACCTGCACGACTCGCCTCTTTACAATGGGCAGATCAAAAGCATCGGGCCCCGCTATTGTCCGAGCATCGAAACAAAGATCGTGACATTCTCCGAAAAAACAAGCCACCTGCTCTTTCTTGAGCCGGAAGGAGAAACCACGCAAGAATATTATCTCAACGGATTCTCCTCTTCCCTACCCTTACAGACCCAAATAAATGCGTTGCAACAGATCCCGGCTTTCCGAGATGTACACATCTTCCGGCCGGGATACGCCATCGAATATGATTTCTTCGATCCGACACAGTTGCGGGCGACCCTTGAAACCAATCCGGTAAAAAATCTGTTCTTTGCGGGACAAATCAACGGCACGACCGGTTATGAAGAAGCGGGTGGACAAGGTTTGATTGCAGGGATAAACGCGCACATCAACTGTCATGGAGGCGCTCCTTTCGTGCTCCACCGAGACGAAGCGTATATCGGCGTATTGATAGACGATTTAATTACGAAAGGAGTCGACGAACCGTACAGGATGTTTACGTCCCGCGCGGAATACCGAATCCTTTTAAGGCAAGATAACGCCGACGAACGCCTGACCGAAAAAGGTTACGCAATAGGATTAGCATCCGAAGAACGGCGTTCGTTGCTGCAAAAGAAAGAAGAACAAGTTAAACGGATCGTCGATTTCGTCTCCGATTTCCCCATTAAAGCGGATCGCATGAATTCCTTCCTCGAATCGATCGGGAGCTCCCCTTTAAAGCAAGGCGTAAAACTTATCGACCTTCTTGGCCGTCCGCATATCGACATACGGGTCATGCAAGAGCAGGTAGCCCCGCTGAAGGAGTTGTTAGAGTCCATCGGCGATCGCCGAGAAGAAATCATCGAGTCGGCCGACATTCATATAAAATATAACGGATATATTAAACGGGAACGGATCATGGCGGACAAAATAACCCGCCTCGAAGATATCTATATTAAGGATAAATTTGATTACAACGGGATACAATCCTTATCCACCGAAGCCCGGCAAAAGCTCACAAGAATTAATCCGGAAACTATCGCACAAGCAAGCCGCATTCCCGGCGTTTCGCCAAACGATATATCCGTCCTCTTAATATTACTCGGGCGATAACGCCTCTTTGTTCCACGTGGAACAATTCAAAAAAAAGAAGAACAAAACAACGAAATAATGAGTATTGAAACATTAACAGCAGCAGTAAGAAACATCCCTGATTTTCCTATAGAGGGAATACAATTTAAAGATATCACCACACTCTTTCAATCGGCTGAGCATTTGAAAGAGCTATCCGATATCTTATACGAGCGGTACAAGGATAAAGGGATTACGAAAGTGGTAGGGATCGAATCGCGAGGCTTTTTCATGGGCCCGGCAACAGCCATAAAGCTCGGAGCAGGATTTGTCCCGATAAGAAAGCCGGGGAAACTTCCCTATAAAATTATCGAGGAAAAATATACGAAAGAATATGGCGAAGATTGCATACAAATACATGAAGACGCCCTTACGGAAAACGACGTGGTGCTGATTCATGACGATCTTCTGGCAACCGGAGGCACCATGCTGGCGGCATATAATCTGGTAAAAAAGCTGCATGTTTCAAAAATATACATCAACTTCCTGATCGAACTGGAAGACCTGAAAGCCCGCGAACTGTTCCCAAAAGAAGTCGAATTGGATACGATTCTTAAATTCTCGGTTTAACGTAAATGACGGAAGAGATACAAAACATACTCAAAGTGATTCCCCAGCAACCCGGATGCTATCAATTCTTAGATGCATCCGGGAAGGTGATTTATGTGGGAAAAGCGAAGAATCTGAAAAGAAGAGTATCGTCGTATTTCAACAAATATCAAGAGAACCCCAAAACACGCGTACTCGTAAAAAACATTCGCAACATAAAATATATCGTTGTGGATACCGAAGAAGATACCTTCTTGCTGGAAAATAATCTCATCAAGGACCTTCAACCGAGGTACAACGTGATGTTGAAAGACGACAAAACATATCCTTCCATCGTCGTTAAAAATGAATTTTTTCCACGGGTGTTTCAAACACGGAATATCGTCAAAGACGGCTCGAAATATTTCGGTCCTTACACCTCTGTAATGGCGGTGCGGGCTTTGCTCGAACTATTCCGCAAGACCTACAAGGTGCGTACCTGCCGGTTAAACCTGACACCCGAGAATATCGCCGCCGGCAAATTCAAAGTCTGCCTGGAATACCATATAAAAAGATGTGAAGGCCCGTGCGAAGGACTTCAGTCTTTAAGTGATTACAATAAAAACATCGCTGAAATCATACAGATTCTAAAGGGCAACATTGGGATTATCGAAAAGCAAATTTTGGATGAAATAGACGGGTGTGTCAAAGATCTTCGTTTTGAAGAAGCCCATATACTGAAAGAGAAGTTGCTGTTGATTCGCAACTTCAAAGAAAAATCGCTTGTAACAACCAATATCAACTATAACATCGACGTATTTGCGTTTGAGGAAGACCTGAATGCCGCATACATCAATTACCTTCACGTCGTAAACGGATCCATCAATCAAGCCTATACGTTCGAACTAAAAAAGAAGTTGGACGAAACGCCAGAGGAATTACTCGGAATAGGAATTATGGAAATGCGACAAAGGTTTGAAAGCGAATCGAAGGAGATCGTCGTTCCATTTCTTCCCGACCTGCTTTTAAAGGATACCGAATTTACCATCCCTCAACGAGGCGACAAAAAGAAACTGTTGGAGCTTTCGGAGAAGAATGTAAAGCAATACAAGATCGATAAGCTCAAAAAAGCGGAGATGCTCAACCCGGAACAACGAACGACCCGGATCTTAAAAACGGTACAAAAGGATTTGCATCTGAAAGATATTCCCTGGCATATCGAATGTTTCGACAATTCAAACATTCAAGGGACAAATCCGGTGGCTGCCTGCGTAGTGTTTAAAAAAGCTAAACCGTCGAAAAAAGATTATAGACATTTTAACATTAAAACCGTCGAGGGCCCCGATGATTTCGCATCAATGCGCGAAATTGTAGAAAGACGCTATTCTCGCTTGCTTAACGAGGGCGAAAACATACCACAACTTATTGTTATTGATGGAGGTAAAGGGCAATTACACGCTGCTGTGGAATCGCTTCAGAAAATCGGCCTTTATGGAAAAGTAGGCATTATCGGCATCGCGAAGCGGCTGGAGGAAATTTATTTCCCCGAAGATTCCGTTCCGTTGTACATCGACAAAAATTCGGAGACGTTAAAACTAATCCAACATCTCCGAGACGAAGCGCATCGTTTCGGCATCACCTTCCATCGACAAAAAAGAAGTAAATCGCAATTGACTTCCGAACTCGATACCATTAAAGGAATCGGTACGGAAACGAAAAAAAAACTCCTCTCCCACTTCAAAAGCATCAAGCGCATAAAAGAAGCCGAGCAACAGGAAGTCGAAGAGGTGATCGGAAAGGCGAAAGCAAAATTAATATCGGATCATTTTAAAGAGAAAGCATAAAGCATGCGTATAATCATTCAACGGGTATCGGAAGCTTCCGTCACCATCGCCGGAGAGAAAATCAGCGAAATCAAACAGGGGCTTCTGCTGTTTGTCGGCATAGAAAACGGCGACACCGAAGAAGATCTGCTCTATTTGACTCATAAAACGGTTAATTTGCGTATATTTGACGACGAAAAAGGAATCATGAACCGTTCGATCCTCGACATCGGGGGAGAGGCGCTCGTAGTGTCGCAATTCACGTTACATGCCGCCACGAAAAAGGGTAACCGCCCGTCGTACATCCACGCCGCGAAGCCGGAGATATCGCAACCGATGTACAACCGGTTTTGCGAAACGCTCGAACGGCTTCTTCACAGGGAAGTAAAAACCGGCCGCTTCGGCGCCGACATGAAAGTGGCACTCGTGAACGACGGCCCCGTAACCATCTGGATAGACTCTAAAAACAAAGAATAGCGATGACGATAAAGGAAGCTCAACAACAAGTAGATGAATGGATAAAAACGTACGGAGTACGCTATTTCGACGAACTCACCAACATGGCCATCCTCACCGAGGAAGTGGGGGAAGTGGCGCGAATTATGGCACGTACCTACGGCTACCAATCGTTTAAGAAATCGGACCGGGAAAAAGATCTTCCCGACGAAATGGCCGATGTCCTTTGGGTGCTTATCTGCTTGGCAAACCAGACAGGAATAGATTTGGAGGATGCTTTTCGGAAAAACCTCGAAAAGAAAACCCGGCGCGACGCTACACGACATAAGCAAAATCCCAAATTAACCGATACGAACGGAACGAATCAATAAAACAACAAACATATATTCAATCAACAAACAATATAAGCCTTATGCACGAAATAAGTAAATATCAAACAGCGTTAAACAACCATCCTTTCACGTTAAGCGATGAAGAGGTTTCGAAAAGGGTACGAGCCATTCTCTCCGAGAAACGCGCCGAGAACGACAATCAAAAGGTTTACAGAGAACTATATTCCTGCATCGACATGACCACACTCAACTCGACCGATACGCGCGATCATGTATGGAAATTCACCCAAAAAGTAAATGACTTCGAAGGCTCGAATGCCGAAGTGGAAAATGTCGCCGCCATTTGTGTCTATCCCAACTTTGTCAAAACGGTTAAAGAAGCATTGACTGCCGATGTGAAGATCGCTTCGGTGTGTGCCGGATTCCCTTCCTCTCAAACGTTTAGCGAGATAAAAACGGTTGAAACGGCACTGGCTGTGGCCGATGGCGCGGACGAAATAGATATAGTCATCAACCTCGGATTATTCCTGAGTGATGACTACGAAGAACTCTGCGAAGAATTGATAGAAATAAAAGAGGCTTGTCACGAAGCAAAACTCAAAATTATCCTCGAAACCGGAGCCCTTCAATCGGCTGAAAAGATTCATAAAGCATCCGTTCTTTCGTTGTATTCCGGAGCCGATTTTTTAAAGACATCCACCGGCAAAGTCTATAGCGGCGCAACTCCCGAAGCGGCATACGTGATGTGCCTCGCCATCAAGTCGTATTTCAAAAAGACCGGCTTCAAAGCAGGCATAAAAATTGCGGGCGGGGTGGCTTCCGTCGAAGATGCCGTTACGTATTACACGTTGGTGCGCGAGGTATTGGGCAATGAATGGTGCCACAAAGACCTGTTCCGCATCGGAGCCAGCCGGTTGGCCGATACACTGCTCAAAGCCATCGGGTAATGCCGTCATTGGATAGACAAACGCAAACTGTCGCTGCGGTTACATCCCTTGCAACAGCTTCACCAGATCTTCGTACGACATGGAGCCGAGTTTTTCGAGCAATAGCCCGATATTCTTGCGCGAAGCAAGCTTGTTTAAGGGATGCTCCGCATCGAGCAACGCGTTTTTGTCCGGCACCCACTCCAACAGATCATTGGGCGTGCAGCGCAGCGCTTGACAAATTTTCGCAACATGCTCCAACCGAAGCGACGACATTTCGCCCTTCAGCAACTTGGCGGCCGTAATATGGTTAATGCCTAAATCGATTAAAAAACGCCGGGGGTTCGTCACTCCGCGTATTTGAAGAAAGGGATGCAAATTGAATACAAGCATAATACTCTTATTTTACACGAATCGAATAGGCAAATGTAAGTCATATTTTTCGAAAAACATCAACCGCAAGACGTTTTTACGAACGAGGAAAGAAAAAAGAATATAGAGTACGGTTTATATAATATAGAGCACATAAAGAATAATATAGAGCGCATAAAGAATATTATAGAGCATCACAAAAACGATAAAAACATATAAATATTAATATAAGAAATATCACATATGGTATACGCTATATCCTATAGAATATAAAATATATCCCGCATAAGATAACATATTTATGTCAAAATATAAAAAACAGAAAAAAACAATATAGAGCATAGACAGTTCATCAACAAAAAAGAAAAATATAACGATAAACTCTCTTATTATATCCAGAATTACAAATAGCAATGAAAACAAAAATCCTTGCGCTCCTGTGCGCCCTTGCCGTATTTGCGGCGGAAAGAACCGCTGCCCAACCACCATCGGACATTCCTTATTGGCGGAACCTGAAAGTATTGGAGGTGAACAAAGAGTACCCTCGAACGTCTTTCATGACCTTTGCGAATAAAAACGACGCCCTGTCGAAACGATTTGAAGAAAGCGAATACTACCAGTCGCTCAATGGAACGTGGAAATTCTATTTCACGGAATCTTATAAAAACCTGCCGGAAAATAGTACCGACTCCCGAACTTCTACGGCCGGATGGGCCGACATTCAAGTCCCGGGCAACTGGGAAGTGCAAGGCTTCGGAACGCCCATCTACACCAATCACGGCTATGAGTTCCAACCGAAAGATCCGCAGCCCCCTACCCTTCCCGACAATACGCCCGTAGGCGTTTACCGGCGCGACATTACTGTGCCCGACAACTGGGACGGGCGGAACATTTATCTGCATATCGCCGGCGCCAAATCGGGCGTATATGTATACCTCAACGGCCGCGAGGTCGGATATAGCGAAGATTCGAAAAATCCCGCCGAATTTCTTTTGAACGATTACCTGCAACCCGGTAAAAATACCTTGGCGATAAAAATATTCCGGTGGTCGACGGGGTCGTATCTGGAATGTCAGGACTTCTGGCGCATCAGCGGCATTGAACGCGATGTGTATCTATGGTCGGAACCGCGCACCGCCATCCGCGACTTTTCAGTGGTTTCGAACTTGGACGACGCTTACCGCAACGGTATCTTCAAACTGACGCCGATGGTCAAAAACCGCGCCAATCAAGCGGCCAACGTGGAAGTTGCCTACGAATTACTGGATGCAGCGAAGAACACCGTCGCCTCGGATAGCCGTTCTTTGTCGCTCGCAGCGGGAGAAGAGAAAAATACACTCTTCGAAAAAGAACTTTCCGGCGTGCTCAAATGGACGGCCGAAACGCCCTCCCTCTATCATTTGATACTCACCCTTCGGGAAAACGGTGAAACAACGGAAGTAATCCCTTATTCCGTCGGCTTCCGCCGCATCGAAATAAAGCCCGTTACCACCGGCGAACGCACCGACAACTTGCTGCTGGTAAACGGGCAACCCATCATCCTGAAAGGCGTGAACATCCACGAAGTCAATCAAAAAACAGGACATTACGTCACGGAAGACCTTATGATACGCGACTTCGAACTGATGAAGCAGCATAACATCAACAGCATCCGCCTGAGCCATTATCCGCAGAGCCGCCGCTTTTACGAACTCTGTAACGAATACGGATTTTATATATACGACGAAGCCAATATCGAGTCGCACGGCATGTATTACGACCTGCGCAAAGGCGGAACGCTGGGGAATAACCCGGAATGGCTCGATGCCCACCTGTATCGCATCAATAACATGTTCGAGCGAAACAAAAACCAGCCTTGCGTCACCTTTTGGTCGCTGGGCAACGAGGCGGGAAACGGGTACAACTTTTATCTGGCCTATCTGTTGCTGAAAGAAAAAGACAAAAACGTGATGCAACGCCCCGTCAACTACGAGCGCGCTTTGTGGGAGTGGAACACCGACCTGTATGTGCCTCAATACCCAAGCGCTGCCTGGCTGGAGGAGATCGGTAAAAACGGAAGCGACCGCCCCATCGTGCCGTCGGAATATTCGCATGCCATGGGCAATTCCAACGGAAACCTCGACCTGCAATGGCAGGCCATCTACAAGTACCCCAATTTGCAAGGCGGCTACATCTGGGAATGGGTAGAACATGCCTTGCTCGAAAAAGATGAAAACGGCCATAAATACTGGGCGTATGGCGGCGATTACGGAAAAGACCTGCCCAGCGACGGGAACTTTGTGTGCGACGGCGTGATCGATCCCGACAGAAACCCGCACCCGGCCATGACGGAAGTAAAATACGTCCATCAGGATTTCGCTTTCGAAGCGGTCAATTTGGCAAGCGGGAAAATCCGTATCAAAAACCGCTTCTTCTTCACCGATACCGACAACTATCAGTTCCGGTACAATATTACCGAAAACGGGAAGGTCATCCGCACCCATACAATCGATGTGCGGTTGCAGCCGCAGGCATCGGAAGTCGTCACCCTTCCCCTGACGGGACTGAAGCCTAAGCCGGGCTATGAATACTTCCTCAACTTCGAAGTGGCCTTGAAAACCGGCACTCCTCTCCTACCCCTCGGATATGTCGTGGCCATCGAGCAATTCAAGTTGCCGATGGAGCAAAACAAACCGGCTTACCGGGCGTCCGCCGGCCCGGAATTATCCATCGCCCAGCAGCAAGGCATCGTCTCCGTCACCTCGTCGGATGTCACCTTTGTTTTCGATAAAGCCGCCGGAGTCGTAACGTCTTATAAGGTGAACGGTACGGAATACTTTGCCGACGGTTTTGGTATCCAACCCAATTTCTGGCGCGCCCCCAACGACAACGATTACGGTAACGGAATGCCTTACCGTTTACAGATATGGAAGCAATCGAGCCACAACTTCCACGTAACCGACGCCAAAGCCCATATGGACGGCGCCAAAGCGGTGGTGCAAACCACTTACCTGCTGGCGGCCGGCAACCTCTACAGGCTGACTTACACCATCGATCCGTCAGGCGTACTAAAGGTCGACGGGAAGTTCTTTTCCACCGATATGGAAGAACTCGAAGCCGGTACTTCGGAAGCCACCCAACTGGCTACCTTCTCGCCCGAAACGGCTGCTGTGCGCAAAACCTCTTCCACTCTCACGGTGCCGCGAATCGGCGTGCGATTCCGGCTTCCGGTAACGATGCATCAAGTGGAATATTTCGGGCGCGGTCCGGGCGAAAACTATTGCGACCGGGCGTCAGGCTCCAAAATAGGCCGGTATAAAACGACCGCGGAAGAGATGTATGTGCCGTACGCAAGGCCTCAGGAAAACGGACACCGCACCGACACCCGCTGGGTGGCGCTTTCCAACGGCCGGAACGGGCTGCTGGTCGTGGCCGACTCGACAATCGGGTTCAATGCCTTGCGGAATTCGGTGGAAGACTTCGACTCGGAGGAAAACAAAGACAAGCCTTATCAGTGGAACAACTTCTATCGCGAAGAAGCAGCCGACAAGAGCAACGAATTGCGGCGGAAAGGCTGGGACAGTCCCGAGAACCGGATGCCCCGCCAAACGCATATCAACGACATCGTTCCGAGCGATTTTGTGGAAGTTTGCATCGATATGAAGCAGCAGGGTGTCGCGGGCTACAATAGCTGGGGCGACCGTCCGTTGCCGCAGCACACGCTTCCGGCGAACCGGAACTACGAGTGGGGATTCACGCTCGTTCCGGTATCGAAAGCGGGGGATATCGAGCGGAAATCCATTATACATTACTAAAAACAAGCGGCCGAAACTTCATTTTTTTGTAACCGTTTTTACCGAATAAACGTGTATTTTTGTAACTGAAACAATCGTTTATTCCATTATTAATTTATATAAAGATGAAAAAAATTTCCATACTTCTATTGACAGCGCTGCTGTGTGTCGAGGCATATTCTCAACAACTCGCCAAAGGATGTGTGTTTGACGATGCCAACCGAAACGGCAAAAAAGAACGAAGAGAAAGAGGAATTGCCGGCGTGCCCGTTTCCAATGGTCTAGACGTGGTCGTCACGGACAATAACGGATTCTATTCCTTGCCGGTAGACAATGACAATACCTTGTTCGTCATCAAGCCAAGCGGATATAAACTTAACGTAAATGAAGATTTTATTCCGCAGTTTTATTATCACTACAAGCCCAACGGAGCGCCCGACAACTTCCAATATAGCGGCGTAGCTCCGACGGGAAAGTTGCCTAAATCCATCGACTTCGCCCTTTACAAATACGAAGAGCCGGCCGACTATACGGCGCTAATCTTCGGCGATCCGCAACCTTATACGCTCCAGGATATGGATTATTTTACGGAAAAGATTGTAAAGGATGTGCAAAAGACCGCCAACACCCTGTTCGGTATCAGTTTAGGGGATATTGCCGGCGATAACCTGGATCTTCATCCGGTATATAAAGAACGGATGCGCGCCCTCCAACTTCCGTGGTACAACGTAATGGGCAATCACGATATGAATTACGATGCGCCGTCCGATAAGCTTTCCGACGAATCCTTCGAGAAGAACTTCGGGAGCGCCAATTATGCTTTTAATTACGGGAATGCCCATTTTATCATCCTCGATAATATCCTCTATCCCGATCCGCGCGACACCAAAGGATATTGGGGCGGTTATCGCGAAGATCAACTTCAGTTTCTGGCGAATGACCTGAAACATGTTCCTCATGACCGGCTTATTGTCTTATCTCAGCACATTCCGCTGAAAGACGCTTCGGGAAATGCTTATCGCCCGGAAGACAGGCAACGGATCTTCGATTTACTCAAAGACTACGAACAAATTCTTATTATGTCGGCTCACACGCATCTGCAAGACCATATTTATTACACGGTCGAAGACGGATGGAACGGCAGCAAGCCTTTATATGAATACAATGCCGGAACAACCTCAGGCGACTGGTATTCGGGCAAGATCGATGCCAACGGGCTGCCGGATGCCAGCATGCGCGACGGAACGCCTCCGGGATATGCTTTCCTGAACATCAAAGGCAACCGATATGATATCGATTATAAAGTAGCCGGAAAAAGCAGCGATTACCAGATGCACGTCTTTGCGCCTAAAGTCGTGCCGTATAAAGGACGGACGACCTCGCAAATTGTGGTGAACTTCTTCATGGGAGCCAAAGAGGATGCGGTTGAATACCGGATTGATGAAGGAGCCTGGCAGAAAATGCACTATGTGGAAACAGTCGACCCGTCTTATCAAGTGAAACTGTTCGAATGGGACCTCACCGATACATTACTTCCCGGACGCCGCCCTTCGAACGCTGTAAACAGTACGCATTTATGGACGGGAAGACTCGATTTGAAACTGTCTCCGGGCGAACATACCATCGAAGTGCGCGCAACCGATCGCTTCGGCAAAACGCATCGAGGGCAAAGGAAGTATGAAATAGTCGCAGAAAAAGAATAAAAGGAGACATTTTGTCAGTTTAAATCCTGATAAAAGTCTTTCATAGGATAATATTGCGCCTTTTTGTCATTTTGCAAGCGTATATATCCCGGTAACTGTACTGGCATATAATTTGCTTTTTTAAAGATGTATCGGTCAAAAGGCCGAAAGAAAACAACAACTAAAAAAAGGAGAACAAATTATGGCACTGATTAGAAGAACAAACAGTTGGTTACCGAGTATTTTCAACGACTTCTTCGGTAACGAGTGGATGGAAAGCAGAAGTCTCTCGTCTCCTGCTATCAATATACAGGAAAGCGACAAAGGCTTCTCGGTTGAAGTCGCGGTTCCCGGGATGACCAAACAAGATTGCAATGTCACCATCGATGAAGATAACAATCTGTTAATTTCGGTAGAAAAGAAAACGGAAAACGAAGAGAAGGACAAAGACGGCGTTTATTTGAGGCGTGAATTCTCTTATTCGCAATTCCAAAGACGGATGCTTTTGCCGGACAACATCGAGAAAGATCATATCGCGGCGAAAGTGGAAGACGGCGTCCTGAAAATCGAAATTCCGAAATCGAAAGAAGAGGAAAAGGCTTCGAAAGTAAAACAAATAGCCATCCAATAAGCATTTAAGATTTAAGATTCAAAATTTAAGAGCCGGGCGCTACAAAGCATCCGGCTCTTTTTTATGTCTTTTTTGTCTTCTTAAAACACCCTATCCTTTAAGTAGGATAAGAAATACTCGAGCAACCTCTTTATTTCATCGTCACAAGAAAGATTATCCACGATGTTTTCAGCCTGTAACAGCAATTCATTCATTTTTTCATACGCATATTTGATGCCGCCGTTACGCTTGGAAAACTCGAGCAGCGTTTCGATATTTTCCTCGGTATAATCTTTCGATTTAATAATCTGGAGCATCTCTTGCGCCAGATTTTCAGGGGCGTTCCTCAGCGAATAAATAAGCGGCAGGGTGACTTTTCCCTCACGGATATCATTACCGGTCGGTTTTCCCACATCGGCATGATAGTAATCAAAGGTATCGTCCCTAATTTGAAATGCCACACCAAGGATACGGCCGAGTTCGGCAAACTCCTTTACAGCATCGCCCTCGGCACCCGCGGTTTTCGCCCCGATCACCGTACAGGCTTCCATTAACGACGCCGTTTTCTTTTCGATGACTTTAAAGTACTCTTCTTCATCGATAACGACTTCATTCGCCAGCGAATATTGATTGAGTTCGCCTTCCGCCAGATTCAGTCCGAGATCGGCAATAATAGTGACAATATCCATATCGTTGGTCTTGACACTTTCCTTTAAAGCCAGCGATAAAAGATAATCACCTACCAACACCGCCCGGGAATTGCCATATACCGCATTGGTAGAAGGCCGGTTTCTTCTGATCTCCGACTCATCGACGACATCGTCGTGCACCAATGATGCCGTGTGCAGAAGTTCCACCGTAACCGCACCGTGATACGTTTCAGAGGTAATTTGTCCGCACGCTTTTGCCGAAAGAAAAACCAGTATGGGACGAATCCGTTTTCCATTCGTGTCAAAGATATATCCAACAATATCGGTGATACGGGGATTATCGTTTTGGACGGATTTACGTAAATAATTTTCAAACTGAATGAGTTCTTCGCGAAGGGAATCTTTTATAAACTGATTTTGATCCATTGCTCCTTGATTACGCATACAAATTTAGGAACAATTTCATTCATAGCAATATTTATTTGTAACTTTACGCTTTATAAATACTATTTTAGAATCTATGGAAAGAAACAAACTGTTCCTTCTCGATGCTTACGCCCTGATATACCGATCGTATTATGCTTTTATCCGGAATCCCCGGGTGAACTCGAAAGGACAAAATACATCGGCGATATTCGGCTTCGTAAACACCCTCGAAGAGGTGCTTCGTAAAGAAAACCCCTCACACATCGGTGTGGCCTTCGACCCTCCGGGGCCGACGTTCCGCCATTTGCAAGCCGAAACGTATAAAGCCCAGCGTGAAGCGACGCCCGAAGACATTAAATTGTCCATCCCTTTTATCAAACAGATCATTCTCGCGTATAATATTCCCATTATCGAAGTGAACGGTTATGAGGCCGACGATGTGATCGGTACCTTAGCCAAACGCGTCGATAAAGATAAGTTCGACGTCTATATGATGACGCCCGATAAGGATTACGGACAATTGACGGAAGAACATATCTTCATTTACAAGCCCCGCTACGGCAGCAATGACTTCGATATTCTGGACGATAAGAAGGTGATGGAAAAATACCAGCTTGCCCATCCCTGCCAGATGATCGACTTGCTGGCTCTTATGGGCGATGCTTCGGATAACATCCCCGGCTGTCCGGGCGTGGGGCCGAAAACCGCTCAAAAACTGTTGGCGGAATTCGATTCGGTCGAGAATTTATTGGACAATAGCGATCAATTGAAGGGCGCTTTGCAAACAAAGGTTCGGGAAAACCGGGAACAGATTCTGTTTTCGAAATTCTTGGCAACGATCAAAACGGACGTGCCGATAGAGATCAATGACGATGAGTTGGCTCGCAAAGACATCAATGAAAACGCGATCAAAGAGATCTTCGACGAACTGGAATTTCGCACGCTCATCGCCCGGGTATTGAAACAGACACCTCCCGCGCCTGCTTCTTCGCAACCGATACAGGGCAATCTTTTTGCCGAGATGGAAGAAACGCCGCAAGCCGAAACGCCGAACGCAACCGCTCCTCACATTCTTTATTCACCGGACGATTTAGCCACGATTCTTACCACGCCCCATACCTATACGTTGATCGCCGACGAAAAAGAAATGACGGAACTCAATAACCGCCTTTGCACGGAGTCATCCGTCTGTTTCGATACGGAAACCACGGGCATGGATGCCTTAACAAGCGAACTGGTAGGAATGTCTTTCGCCGTCAAAGAGGGCGAGGCTTTTTATGTGCCGGTATCACCCGACAGAGAGACGGCTAAACGGCAAGTACAGCTATTCAAACCGTTTTTCGAGCATGAAAAGATTGAAAAAATAGGGCAGAATCTCAAGTACGACATCCTTGCGCTGCGCAAGTATGATGTGGTGGTAAAAGGGAAGCTGTTCGACACGATGATCGCGCACTACCTGATCAATCCCGAAATACGGCACGGGATGGATTATATGGCGGAAACCTATTTACGTTACCGCACCATTCATATTGAAGAATTGATCGGACCAAGAGGAAAGAATCAAAAAAGCATGCGCGAGGTCGATCCGGCTACCGTTCTGGACTACGCCGCCGAAGATGCGGATGTTACGCTGAAATTGAAAAACATTCTTGCAAAAGAAATTCACAACAACGGTCTCGAACAACTCCTCTACGACATCGAAGCGCCGCTGGTTTACGTGCTGGCCGACATGGAATGGACCGGCGTGCGGCTCGACCTGAACGCGTTGGCGGAACTATCGGAAGACATGACGAAAGAGTTGCACGAGGTGGAAAAGCAGATCATCGAACTGGCGGGTGAGGCATTCAATGTAAACTCGCCGAAGCAGATAGGCGAAATTCTGTTTGATAAGATGAAAATTATCGATCGCCCCAAAAAGACAAAGACGGGGCAGTACAAAACCAGTGAAGACGAACTCGAAAAACTGCGCAATAAACATCCGATCATCGAAAGGATTCTGGAACAGCGGGGATTGAAAAAGCTCCTCAGCACCTATGTCGATTCTTTTCCCACGCTGATCAATCCGCAAACAGGCAAAATACACACGTCGTTCAACCAAACGGTTACCGCTACCGGGCGGCTGAGCAGTACCAATCCGAATCTCCAGAACATCCCCATCCGAGACGACCGCGGCCGGAAAATGCGCAAGGTTTTCGTCCCCGACGAAGGGTGCACATTCGTTTCGGCCGATTATTCGCAAATCGAACTGCGCATCATGGCGCACCTGAGTGAAGATAAAAACATGGTGGAAGCGTTCAATCACGGACAGGATATTCATGCGGCCACGGCGGCGAAAATATACAAAATCCCGATTGAAGAGGTTACCGGAGATATGCGCCGCACGGCTAAAACGGCCAATTTCGGCATTATTTACGGTATTACGCCCTTCGGCTTATCGGAACGGTTAGGCATCTCCAGAGGGGAAGCGAAAACGATTATCGATGAATACTTCACGACGTTCCACGATGTGAAGCGCTACATGGAGACGAGCATCGAAAAAGCTCGGGAGCAAGGGTATGTGGAAACAATCTTCGGACGTAAGCGTTTCTTACCCGATATCAATTCCAAGAACGGTACCGTCCGCGGGTATGCCGAACGCAATGCCATCAATGCTCCCATACAGGGCAGCGCGGCCGACATCATCAAAATGGCGATGATCCGTATTTTCGACCGGCTATCGAAAGAGAACCGGAAAACCAAGATGATCTTACAGGTGCATGACGAATTGAACTTCAACGTCCCGAACGACGAGGTGGAAAGTGTCATGAAGCTGATTGTCGAAGAAATGGAGAATGCCTATAAGCTCATCGTTCCCCTGAAAACCGATTGCGGCGCCGGGAAGAACTGGCTGGAAGCGCATTAGTTGACAAGGAGACTGTTGAGAAAAAGGGACGGAGAGACAAGGAGAGATGGAAAAAATACATAGACATACGGAATTGAGGGTTTATCAATCTTCTTTTGAAGCGGGGATGAAAATCTTTTTCATTACCCAATCCTTTCCTAAAGAAGAGATGTATTCATTAACGGACCAAATCAGGCGTTCCTCACGATCGGTATCGGGAAATATCGCCGAAGCATGGCGAAAAAGGCGATATCAAAAGTCATTCATAGCAAAATTGTCGGATTCGGAAGGCGAGGCGGCAGAAACTCAAGTATGGCTGGAATATGCAAAAGCTTGTCATTACATCAATGAAGATGCATTCTTGCAATTAACCGGCCGGTATGACAACATAATCGGAATGATCGTGAACATGATCACAAACTCCGATAAATGGACAATGGACAGCAACAAATGATTTACATGGCACAAATGATGATGTTTTCCCTGTCTCCCCGTCTCTCTGTCCCCCCGTCTCTCTGTCCCCCGGTCTCTCTGTCGCCCCGTCTCTCTGTCGCCTTGTCTCTCTGTCCAAAAACTTAAAGAATGCTTGACTTTTTAGCGGAATACGGATATTGGGGATTGTTTTTGGCGTCGTTTCTGGCAGCGACCGTCGTGCCGCTCAGTTCGGAAGTGGTGTTCACCGGCCTCCTTTCCGCGGGATTGGATACGTGGATGTGTATTGCCTTTGCCACAATCGGTAACACGTTGGGAGGCGCGACGAGTTACTGGATCGGGTCGCTCGGCAAGACGGAGTGGATGCGAAAATACTTCGGAGTGCGCGAAGAACAAATCGAAAAGATGCAACATCGATTAAAAGGCAAGGGCGCCCTGATGGGGTTTTTCGGCTTCCTCCCTATCGTAGGGGAAGCCATCATCATTGCATTGGGATTCATGCGCGCAAACCCGTGGGTGGTTGTTTCTTTGATGCTGGCAGGGAAATTTTTACGGTATGTAGTACTCGGTTTAGGAGTAGAACAAGTTATAAAGATGTGGTTTTAGATTCTATAAAAAAGGTATGTCGACAATATTATTTCACGAAATCGTATATGGCCCCATCCACAGCCGGCGGATGGGTAGCTCTTTAGGTGTAAACCTATTGCCTTACAACGGCAAATTCTGTTCATTCGATTGCATTTATTGCGAATGCGGATTCAATAAAGATTTCCGCACTCAAGAGAAACTGCCCGACCGGGAAAACGTCCGGGCGGCGATGGAAGATAAGTTGCAGTCGTTGCATCGGGAAGGAGTGAATCTCGATGTCATTACGTTCGCCGGAAACGGGGAACCGACCATGCACCCGCACTTCGCCGGCATCATCGACAACACCATTACTCTGCGAAACTTGTATTTCCCGCAAACCCGTATCAGCGTACTGACGGACGGCTTTCACGTGAGCAAACCCGCCGTCTTCGAAGCGTTGAAAAAAGTCGACAACCCCATATTGAAACTCGATTCGGCTTTCGACGAAACGGTGCGCCTCATCAACCGACCGGTCTCCCGGCAGTATTCGGTAGCCCGGCAAGTAGAACTGTACAAGCGCTTCAACGGCGCGTTTATCCTTCAAACGATGTTCCTCAGGGGCGAATTCGAAGGACGCAAGATCGATAACACCACCCGTGAGGAAGTCTCGGCATGGTTAGGGCTCGTCAGAGAGATGAAGCCTCGCGAGGTAATGATCTACACCATCGACCGGGAAACGCCCGCCAAACAGCTCGAAAAAGCGCCGTTGGAGGTGTTACGCGAAATTGCCTCCCTTGTCGAAGCGATGGGGATTAAAACGGTGGTCGCGGGATGACGATAATTAGCAAATTAGCAGATTAGCAGATTAGCAAATGTGGAAATGTGGAAATGTGTGGCGATGGAATTATTAAACTGTTGAATCAGGATATGGAGAGATCGGCGTTTATAACATTACATGAAGCGGTGCCGCTGATGCCCGAATCGCCCTTTCAATCGCCGATAACATGGACAATCGGGAACGACGAGGTTTGGGGCGTAACGGGCGGAAACGGTAGCGGAAAATCATTATTGGGCGACCTGCTCTGCGGAAAGATTGCCGTTAAGTCGGGAATAGTTCGCTATCATTTTTTGAACAAAGCGCATCAATCATCCTATGCCGTTTGGCAGGGAAAGCATGTCCGTAAGGTCGATTTTAAGGCGGCTTACACATTAGGCGACTTCCGCCATGCGTTTTACCAGCAGCGCTTCCATCAATCCGAAAACGAAGAGATGCCGGAGGTCCGCGACCTGTTCCCGCCGGAAGGGTTGAACGAAGAAATGCGTCTTATATTCGATATATTCCATATTCCGGAGCTGTTCGATCGCAAGCTCTCGCATTTGTCGAGCGGAGAATTGCGCAAATTCCTGGTCGCCCGTTCCTTTGCCGGACAGCCCGCGATGCTGATCTTCGACAATCCTTTTATCGGACTGGACGAGGCCAGCCGGGAGGAGTTGAACAATCTGTTCGCATTCCTTATCAGACACTACCCTACCCGGCTACTGTTTCTGGCGCCCTCGCCGGCCGATCTGCCCCGCTGTATAACACATATCGTGGAAATGAACCGGTGCCGGATACGATATGCCGGTACATTAGACGGTTTCGCCCCGGAAAATGCGGCGGATAAAAACATGCTTCCGGATATCCATTGGAACCATTCCGATCAGGGAACCATCCCGCCAAAAGGCGCCGAACTCGTATCGCTGTCGAAGGTGGATATCGTTTACGACAAGCGGATCATCCAAAAGAATCTCCACTGGCAGATCAAAAAAGGGGAGAAATGGGCGCTATTAGGGCCGAACGGTTCGGGCAAGTCCACACTGCTGAGTTATATCTTCGCCGATAATCCGCAGGCTTATGCCAAAGACATTCGTCTTTTCGGGCGGAAGCGCGGGACGGGCGAAAGCATCTGGGATATCAAAAGGCAGGTGGGCTTCACTTCCTCGGAGATGCATTTTTATTACCGTAAAAATATCCCCTGCCATGCCGTGGTTTCTTCAGGATTCTTCGATAGCATCGGATTGTTCCGCCAATGTACCGGGGAACAATCTCAATTGGCCGATAAGATATTGGATTTGTTGCGGATCGGGCACCTGAAAAACCGCCCGTTCCTGAAAATTTCCTCGGGGGAGCAACGCCTGATACTTTTCGCGAGGGCGATCGTCAAAAATCCGTTATTGTTGATATTGGACGAACCGTTCCACGGGCTGGACGAGCACAACAAACGGCAATGCACGGCGATCATCGAGTCGTTTGCCCGACAAAAGGACAAAGCGTTGATTTATGTGACGCATATACGGGAAGAAATACCCCGCTGCGTGACGCATTTCATGCGGCTCGAGGCGCTTTGACCGTATCGATTGCCACCCGTAGACTTGTTCCAGCCGGAGTATGGAAAGTCATCCTTGCCCATCCGAAGGCACCTTGCCGAATTGTACCATTCTTAAGAACGTGCCGTCTTCATCGAAATAAAGCATGTGCCGCTCGTCAATATTCAGAGAATATCCCCTCACCTGAGCGTGACGAATCAAACTATATACTTTCGATCCCTTATAATGCGTATCCAAGTAATCGGGAATTTTCTCCGGCAGTAACCCTTCAACCATTTTTGAAGGAAGACTCAGATCAACCGAGTGATCTTTTTCAACATACACAGCCTTGATAGAGCTCCAGGCACCGTTTGGATCCGTATCGATAAGGACCCGGGTATTTTTATTTTCATAGAGAAAGGAATACCGGTACTCATACGCTCCTACCAACGTTATTCCCTGCGGATAATACGATTTATAGGAAGTATCGTAATAATCGGCGATGAGCTTATCAACGATTTCAGAGGGTGGGGGCAGGATTCCTTTGTCTTTGTTTACCAATAAGTCTCTTTTTTCGAAGCGGAAGCCGTAATTTCCGTTTCCATACGAGGCAATAACCCGTATCTTGCCTAAATTCCCTACTCCCCTAATGGCCTCGCCGATACTTTCGGGGAGTTCGTTTTCCCCGATGCCGGTCAGGAACCTTTCCCCGCCGGCCGTATTATCGCTCCAGTCAAATGCTTCGCCATGTATCCACTCTCCTTTTTCATCAAAGCTGACAACAAGCGCGTTACCTATAAACAAGCGGTAGGCCGTACCTTCGTCTTCCGTTATTTTGAACAAATGCCCGTTAGCAGCCGCCGCCTCAAGCTTATTTCGTTTCAGAAACTCATTGTATTTGCTCTTGAAATCTTCATCCTTTATATCAGCTTCGCCCAATGTGACGCCGCCATAAGCCAACAAGTGCGTTTGAGCATAGTTGCGGCCGTTGTCGAGCGTGATTCCGATACCGGGCCCGTTCAAAGAATAAAACGCCGTGATAGCAGCCTGCGGTTCTTTTTCTTTCAATTTCCCATACACATAGCCATTGAGTATATTCGTGGCGGACAACGGCATTCCGTCTGCGGCTTCCACCGAGATCCAATCGCCACCCTGAGCGGCGAAAACGACGTGGATATCCCCTTGCAAGAGGACATAAAAGAAAGGATGTCCATTGGCATTTACGTCCTTGTTTTCCGACCGGGTGCCTCGTGTGCCTTGTCGTTTATCAATGCCGATGGAGACGATTTCATTGTCCGGGAAGTATTCGGTTAAAAACGTTTGCGAAGCAGCCGGCAAATCGAAAAAAGTGAACTCCGGAAGCCGCTCTTTCTCATCACAACCGTTGAAAGTAGCCATTCCTACGGCCAACAATAGTATTAACGATAATTTTCTCATATCAAAAGTGTTAAGCAAACAACATTATTTTATTCAATGTGACCCAATCGGGTTTTAACGATGAAAAGACAAAGTCTCGGTAGCCGCCACTACTTGCCGGAGAATGATTTTTGCGTCTCTTTCTTTCTAAAACGGATGTTGGTCATCGAAATCGCTCCCAAGATAAGGGCGACGCCCACCCATTGCAACCATTCCACATGCTCCTGCAGGATAAAAAACGACGACAACACGGCCACCGGCAGCTCCGCCGCACTCAGTATCGCGCCTAACGATACGCCGGTCTTGGGCATCCCGTAAGAAAAGAACAGCGGGGGGATGACCGTCCCCAACAAGGCTAAGGGCAACCCCCATTTATATAATCCGCCGATCATCGTCCCATCGAAAAAGAAGGTGGGGCGGAAAATAAGGAAGATCATCACACAAGCCCCGGTAATCATCAGGGCGCTTTTCTTGAAAACGGGCAAATCATTCCCCACCCGCCCGCTGGTAAGGATGAACAGAGCATAGCAGAACCCCGACAATAGTCCGTAGGCAATGCCTTCGACGCTGACGTCAGCCGCCTCATTGTTGAACAATCCGCCGGCGAATAAGGTGCCGCCCAGCACAATGACCGCGGCGATGATTTGCAGCCGTGCCGGCCGCTTCCGAAAGAAAAGATAGTCGAGGATAATGCTTATCCACAGATTCTGCATCAATAAAATGATGGCGATGGAGGCGGGAATAAGTTGCACGCATTTGTAATAAAACACACTGACAAGTCCGGTAAAGATGCCGGGAAGGCACACTTTCCACCAAACGGTCGGTTTCGCCCCGGAAACGGCAGAGGCTCCGGACGCCTTGTTCCGGCCGCGCGTTACCAGACGTTGCATCCAATAGCCGGCCCATAATATAACCATTCCGAAGAAGGCTTGCGAGCCGGTGACTTCGCCCAAGTCATATCCCGCCCCGTAGGCATTCTTGACAATCGTCGACAACACTCCGAAGCTGCATGCCCCGAGAAAAACCACCAACCCACCTTTCAATTTGTCATTCATAATCCTCTTTTTTTTGCAAAACCGGGCAAAGATACGGCAAATTGCCATAGCCGGCAAGAATAAATCATGATCCCACTCAAACAATAAGCCACCCGTTAAAGGCTCCTGCCCGCTACTTAGCCAACTGCAATATGCGGTACGCCCCGCTCGCGACGATGATGAAAACCACCG